>UMAO01014651.1_pt1 | contig 21900 bp, 20 predicted proteins | sample 1963741 | NCBI WGS metagenome assembly UMAO01 (sample SAMEA4835919, study PRJEB28245) | human gut metagenome | biome: gut microbiome; material: fecal sample | place: Denmark | collected 2008
AATAAGGAAAGTTCAAGAAATCTCTCCACAAATTCCGATTTAACAACTCCCCTGCATTATACCATAAAAATAACAGCACTGTATATCGCTGTCTACCAATATACAATGCCGTTATCAGCTGTTTCTTTTTTCTTTTTATACGTTAATCTCTGCTGTCATGCCCAGCTCGTCTTTGCTTGCAGCAAGAATCGGCTGAATCACTTCTGCTAAGTATTCTTCAACCTGCTCCTTAGAACGTCCGACATACTTCATCGGGTCTAATTTTGCCTGTAATTCTTCAAGCGTTACGTTAAACATCGGGTCTGCTGCGATTAATTCAAGCAGATTGTTGTCTAAGCCTTCCTGCTTTACACGCTTGCCTGCTTCCATAGAAAGCTCGCGGATTCTTTCGTGCAGTTCCTGTCTGTCGCCGCCTGCCTTTACAGCGTCCATCATGATATTTTCGGTTGCCATGAACGGAAGCTCTGACATCAGTCTTCTGTTGATAACCTTATCATATACAACCAGTCCGTCTACAACATTTAAGTAAAGGTCTAAGATACCGTCTACTGCTAAAAATCCTTCCGGAACGGATAATCTCTTGTTGGCTGAATCGTCCAGTGTTCTTTCAAACCACTGTGTAGAAGATACGATTGCCGGATTTAACGCATCACAGATGACATAATCTGCTAAAGATGCCATTCTTTCACTTCTCATCGGATTTCTCTTATAAGCCATGGCTGATGAACCAATCTGTGATTTTTCAAATGGTTCTTCGATTTCCTTTAAATGCTGTAATAAGCGGATATCGTTAGAGAACTTATGTGCGCTTGCCGCAATGCCTGCAAGAATATTTAATACTCTTGTATCTACTTTTCTTGAATAAGTCTGTCCTGATACCGGATGACATGCTTCAAAGCCCATTTTCTGTGCAATCTTTTTATCAATCTGCTTAATCTTTTCATGGTCGCCGTTAAACAGCTCTAAGAAAGAAGCCTGTGTTCCGGTTGTACCCTTACATCCGAGCAGCTTCATAGTTGAAAGCACGTAGTCGAGGTCTTCTAAGTCCATAACCAGTTCATTGAGCCACAGTGTTGCTCTCTTACCGACAGTGGTCGGCTGTGCAGGCTGGAAATGTGTAAATGCCAGTGTCGGCTGTGCCTTATACTTGTCCGCAAACTTTGAAAGTTCGTTGATAACGTTGACTAACTTTTTACGAACCAGTTTTAAGCCCTCTGTCATAATAATAATGTCGGTGTTATCGCCTACGTAACATGAAGTTGCGCCTAAGTGGATAATGCCCTTTGCTTTCGGACACTGTAAACCATATGCGTAAACGTGTGACATTACATCGTGGCGTACTTCCTTTTCACGCTTCTTGGCATCTTCGTAGTTGATATCGTCTTTATGTGCCTTTAATTCGGCAATCTGCTCGTCTGTAATATCAAGTCCTAATTCCTTTTCTGTTTCGGCAAGTGCAATCCAAAGTCTTCTCCATGTCTTAAATTTCATATCCGGTGAAAAAATGTACTGCATTTCCTTGCTTGCATAACGTTCTGCAAGCGGTGTCTGGTATCTGTCGTTCATGATTTAATCCGCCTTTCTTTTTTACATCACTCTATATATTGCACACATTCTATACATCTTTCATACTTTATGTACTGAGTGTATTTATATATCACATATTATATACAGTCTGTATATTCTCATTCTCCATTCGTGCCGTTTCATCAAACCGATCGAAGAAAGCTTTACTTCTCTGTCTGTTTAGCCCATTTCGCCACGGATATCCTGTGTCGGTGGCTCTATCGGATAATTTCCGGTAAAGCAGGCATCACAGTAATCTTTCTGTCCGTTAATCATTTCACTTAAACGGTCTACTTCCAGATAGCCGAGGGAATCTGCACCAATCAGCTTGCAGATTTCGTCTACGGTGTGTCCTGAAGCAATCAGCTGGTCTTCTGACGGAATATCCGTTCCGAAGTAGCATGGGTGCTTAAACGGAGGAGAACTGATTCTTACATGCACCTCTGCTGCGCCTGCATTCTTTAACAGGCTGACAATTCTTGCACTCGTTGTACCGCGCACAATGGAATCATCAATCATGACAACCCTTTTGCCTGCCACCGCTTCTTTTAAAACATTTAACTTTACCTTTACGCTGGACTCGCGCTGCTCCTGCTTCGGCTTAATAAAGGTTCGTCCTACATAGTTGTTCTTAATAAAAGCATTGCCGTATGGAATACCGGACTGCATAGAATAGCCAAGTGCCGCCGCATTTCCGGATTCAGGCACACCGACAACAAGGTCTGCTTCTACCGGATGTGTCTTTGCAAGAATCTTTCCTGCATTGATACGGGATTCGTAAACGCTCATGCCGTCGATATCGCTGTCCGGACGGGCAAAATAGATATATTCAAAAATACATCTTGCTTTCTTTTCCTGACAAAGACTGGTATCCGATGCAATACCGTCCTTTGTAATCGTTACGATTTCACCCGGAAGCACGTCACGAACAAATTCTGCACCGACCGTATCAAGTGCGCAGGTTTCTGATGACAGAAAATACGCATTGTCACGCTTGCCGATACAAAGCGGCTTAAAGCCAAACGGGTCTCTTGCGCCGATTAACTTTCTAGGACTCATGACAATAAGGGAATATGCACCTTTTAACTTCTGCATTGCACCCTTTACCGCCTCTTCAACGGTTCCAACCTTTAATCTCTGTCTGGCAATTAAATATGCAATTACTTCAGAATCAATGGTAGTCTGGAAAATTGCTCCTGTGTAAGAAAGTTCTTCTCTTAATTCCAGTGCATTTAAAAGATTACCGTTGTGAGCAAGTCCCAGTGTTCCTTTTACATAATTTAAAACCAGTGGCTGGGCATTCTCTCTGACACTGCTTCCAGCTGTGGAATATCTGACATGTCCAACACCGATATTTCCTTTTAAATTCTCAAGATTTTTTGCATTAAACACTTCATTGACAAGTCCCATATCCTTGTGTGCAAGGACTTTTCCCTTCGGGCCTTCTGTGTCACTGACTGCAATACCGCAGCTTTCCTGTCCTCGGTGCTGTAATGCAAATAAACCATAATAAATCGTTGATGCTACATCATTTCCGTCGAAATCATATGCGCCGAAAACACCACATTCATCATGTAATTCATCTTCAACCGTTTTGTCGGTCTGATTAAGATAGTTCTTCATTGACTCCTCCATAAAATTTTGCTGTATTAACTATAAAATTATATAACACACTTTTGGCAAAATCAATATAGAAAATCTCATTTCTACTCCGCAATTAGTACAGTAGCGGAAAGCTTTTTTATCCCGCGGGATACCAAAAACGCAAATAAAAAGAAGCTGACACAGATAAGTCCTATCGGAAACAGCACCGAAGCCGGGCGCAGTGAAATGATTAAATGTGTAATCCCCATTGGCTTTAATATTGCAGTCAGAAGCTTTCCCGACAAAAGAACAGAGCAAATCACTCCCGGCACTGCTCCCGATACCGCAAGCATTAAAAAGCGCAGTCCAAACGACAACCGAAGCTGTATGGATGTCAGTCCCATTGCCTTTAAAATGCCGATATCCGTTTTTCCCTGCAAAAACATTCTGTGACAGAACATGATAACCACAATCAGTGCAAACGGTATGTCTTCGTCTTTCATTCTATTTCCATAATCTTTAAAATTTATCTGCACCGTATCGTTATCTTTCTGCCGTATTGTAATATCCACTGGCATTTCCCCATATTTTGCTGCATTATTTAAAATGTTTTCCGTAAGCTGCATGAGCCTTTTTTCATCAGCCGAAATCACCCATTCCGAATCCGGCAGGATAAGCCGTACACTGTCCATATTACTGATAAGCTCCGCTACCGCTTTCCGCATAAACGCGCACAGCTTCACTTCGTGCATATTCATTTCCAATTTGTCCATATCGGAAAGCGCATGTAAAAATAAGTCGTTGGTCAGAGCCGATACTTCATCACATTTTCTGATAATAACTTCGGCAAATTTCATGCGCTTTTCAGGTGTCGTATCCATATGCACTGTCTGCGGCACACAATACTTTATACCCATAATCCTGTAACATTTCTGCAATTATCCACGATAAATCCTTATCATCATCCACAATTAAAATCTGATATTCCATGCTTTTTCCTGCTCTTATTTTAAAAATGCCGTGTAAAAACGCTTTTTAAAAGACATTTTTACACAGCTATTTGTCGTATATTTATTATGCTTCGATGTGGATATTCACACCGTCAATGACATTTTCTTTTTCTGCTTCAAACCATGAATCCCTGATTGTAATATCACTGATTGTTTCCGGTTTTCCCTGCATCGGCTCAATTTTTACGGCTGTTTCTGCGCCCATGCAGTTGATATCGTGCATGGTGATATTCTTAAAATATGGAATATCGTCTTCTGAAAATCCTTCTGCACCCTGTTCGCGGTTTAAAAGATTAAGCACATAAGACATTGTAAGAATCACTGCCTCATGCTTGATACCGGTCATCTGGATATGGCTTACCTCAATATCCTCTACCACGCCGCCGCGTCCCATGGCACTCTTAAAGCGCACACCGACATCCGTACCTAAAAATGTACAGTTTTCCACCAAAACGTGCTTTACGCCGCGGGACATTTCACTGCCCACAACGAAGCCGCCGTGTCCTTCATTGACAAGGCAGTCATGGATATACACATTTTCACAAGGGCCTTCAAAGGTACGCGCCTCTGCATTTTTACCGGATTTGATGCAGATTGCATCATCACCCGTTTCAAACGTACAATTATAAATTTCAACACCATTACAGGATTCCACATCGATGCCATCACCGTTCTGCGCATAGTACGGATTGCGGATCACTGCGTCCTTTACCGTCAGATTCGTACAGAAAAACGGGTGAATATTCCATGCCGGTGAATTCATAAAGGTCACGCCCTCTAGCAGCACCCTGTCGCAGTATTCAAGGCTTACCATAACCGGACGGTAAAAGTCGTAATGCTGTTCCGCTTTCTTTAAAGCATCTTTTTCGTCCTTCTGGATATTCTTTTCATTGCCCAGAAATGCTGATTCTGTCGGAAACCAGATTCCCCCCTCTTTGGTATCGAGGACATTGCTGTTTTTCTTCATCAGCTCTGCCCACTGGCGCTCCGTCATCTTAAACTGTTTGACCGGCCGCCATAAGTCGCCGCTTCCGTCAATCACACCATCACCGCAGATTGCAATATTTTCTGCATGGTCTGCCGTAACCGGTGAAACAGTACGGATACACTCCTGTCCCTCGTAATTGGTCAGAATCAGCGGGTACTCCTCTATATTTTTTGAAAACTTTACAACCGCGCCGTGCTCTAAATACAGACACACATTGCTTTGCAGACGGATCGGTCCGGTAATCCAGATTCCTTTCGGAATCACAACCGTTCCGCCGCCCTCGTTTGAAATAACACTCATGGCACTATTGATTGCCGCCGCATTTCTTTTGCTTCCTGCAATGTCTGTCTGATTTTCCACTGCACCGAAATCTTTAATGCTCACCTTTTTATCCGGAAATTCCGGCAGGGTAATTAAAAAATCTGCTCCTGTCATTTATGTACTCCATTCTGCCTGCATACAGCCGCTATTTTGTGATATGCGCGGCAAAACTAAATTTACCGCGCATACATTTTACAATAATTCTTTTAAAATCTGATTGACCATGCCCGGGTTTGCTTTGCCCTTCATGGCTTTCATTGTCTGACCGACTAAAAATCCGATTGCCTTTTCCTTACCGTTTCTGTAATCTTCAACGGACTGTGGATTTGCCGCAATGACTTCTTCAATTGTCGCACGGAGTGCGCCCTCGTCATTGACCTGCTTTAAGCCGTGTTCTTCCACGTACTGTTCCGGATTAATATCCTCATCGAAAATCTTTTCAAAGATTTCCTTTGCAACTGAACCGTTAATTGTTCCTGCTTCAACAAGACCAATCAGCTTTGCAAGGTTTTCCGGTGAAAATGTAATGTCTTCCGGTTCCATTTCCTTTTCCTTTAAAATGCGCATCGTTTCGCCCATTAACCAGTTGGAAACCTTCTTTGGCTGGTTGCAGATTGCCGTGGTGGCTTCAAATAAATCCGCAAGCTTTTTGGAATCTGTAAGAATACCGATATCATAGTCCGGGATTCCAAATTCTTCTTTGTATCTTGCCATTTTTTCCGTCTTAAATTCCGGCTGGCGGGAACGGATTTCCTCTAACCACGCATCACTGATATGCACCGGTACAAGGTCCGGATCCGGGAAATAGCGGTAATCCTGCGCATCTTCCTTTGAACGCATGGCATATGAATATTCCTTATTGTCGTCCCATCTTCTTGTTTCCTGTACAACGGCCTCGCCGGATTCAATCAGGTCAATCTGACGGTTCTTTTCCGCTTCAATGGCTCTTGCAATGGCACTGAAGGAATTTAAGTTCTTTGTTTCGGTTCTTGTACCGAAGGCTTCACTGCCGGCTTCTCTGACAGACAGGTTGACATCGGCTCTCATAGAACCCTCCTGAAGCTTACAGTCAGAAGCACCCAGATACTGGATAATCAGTCTTAACTTATCCAGGTAAGCGATAACTTCCTCTGCACTTCTCATATCCGGTTCGGATACGATTTCGATTAACGGCACACCGGAACGGTTGTAATCCACATAAGATACATCGTCCCATTCATCGTGAACCAGTTTTCCGGCATCTTCTTCCATATGGATTTCATGAATCCGGATCTGCTTTGTCGTGCCGTCTTCTAACTCGATATCAACATGACCGTTGCGGCAGATTGGCAGATATAACTGTGAAATCTGATAATTCTGCGGATTATCCGGGTAAAAATAATTCTTACGGTCAAATTTACAATTCTGTGTAATCGTACAGTTGGTTGCAAGACCGACTGCCGCCGCATATTCCACAACCTGCTTGTTTAATACCGGAAGCGAACCCGGCATACCGGTGCAGACAGGGCATGTATGGCTGTTTGGAGAACCTCCGAAGGCTGTAGAACAGCCGCAGAAAATCTTTGTTTTGGTTGCAAGTTCTACATGGACTTCCAGACCAATGACGGTTTCATATTCTTTTGCCATAATTTTAGTTCTCCTTTCTGCTCTGTTCATACGTATAAGCTGTCTGAATGAGTTTCTTTTCTTCAAAGCAGTTGCCGATAAGCTGCATACCGACCGGCAGACCGTTCTTATCCGTTCCGCAAGGCACGGTCATGCCCGGCAGACCTGCAAGGTTTACGGAAATGGTGTAAATATCACTTAAATACATTTTAATCGGGTCACTTAAAGAGCTGCCAAGCTTCGGTGCGGTTGTCGGTGCAGCCGGTCCGATAATGACATCATATTTTGCAAATGCTTCGTCAAATGCTTTTTTAATCAGCGCTTTGACACGCAGTGCCTTTAAGTAGTACGCATCGTAATAGCCTGAGCTTAATACGAAAGAACCCAGCATAATTCTTCTCTTAACTTCCGGTCCGAAGCCCTCGGAACGGGTCTTTTTGTACATATTGTGCAGACCTTCGTAATCCTTTGCACGGTATCCGTATTTTACACCGTCAAAACGTTCCAGATTGGAACTGGCTTCTGCTGCCGCAATCGTATAATACGTAGGAATTGCATATTCTACAAGGCTTAAATCAAATTCTTCAACAATTGCTCCCTTTGCCTTTAAGACTTCAACTGCATTCAGCACCGATGCCTTGACATCAGGTTCTAAGCCTTCCCCGAAGTAATCCTTTGGAATGCCGATTCTCATGCCTTTTACATCATCAACCAGCGCACTTGTAAAATCGGTATCTTTGCGCTCTACCGATGTAGAATCCTTTAAATCATGGGAAGCGATGACTTCCATAATCGTTGCACAATCGGTTACGTCCTTGCAGAGCGGTCCAATCTGGTCTAAGGATGAACCGTAAGCGACCAGTCCGTAACGGGATACTGTTCCGTATGTCGGTTTCATGCCGACAACACCGCAGTAAGATGCAGGCTGTCTGATAGAACCACCTGTATCAGAACCCAATGCAAAAAAGCACTCGTCTGCCGCAACCGCTGCTGCCGAACCGCCTGAAGAACCACCCGGTACGTGTTCCGGGTTGCGTGGATTTTTTGTAACGCCATATGCAGAGGTTTCTGTGGTAGAACCCATGGCAAATTCATCCATGTTGGTCTTACCAATCATAACCGCACCGGCTTCCTGTAATTTCACAACGGCTTCTGCATCATACTGCGGAACAAAATTTTCCAGAATCTTTGATGCACACGTTGTCACAACGCCCTTTGTACAAAGGTTGTCCTTAATGGCAACCGGCACACCGGCTAAAGGTCCGGTCAGTGTTCCGGCTTCAATCTTTTCCTGTGCTTCTTTGGCTGCCTGCATTGCTTTTTCTTTATCTATCGTGATATAGCAGTGATACGTTTCTTCTGTTTTTTCAATCTGTTCCAACACTGCTTTCATTGCCTCTACTGCTGTGGTTTTACCGGCTTTGATTTCTTTTGCCAGTTCCACGGCTGTCAATTCCAACAAACTCATATTTATCTCCATTCCGAAGCGTTTCACGCTACCGTTTTACTTAATCGACTGTCTTTGGCACAACAAATGCATCTTCTTTCCGTTCCGGTGCATTTGCAAGTGTGGCTTCACTGCCGTCCCCGTTGGTTACGACATCTTCACGCATCACATTTTCAACCGGGAATACATGGGACATCGGTTCAACGCCCGTTGTATCCAGTTCATTTAACTTATCAATATGGTCTAACATGCTTGCCATATCTTTTTTAGCTGCTTCCTTTTCCTCGTCAGAAAGCTCTAACTTTGCCAGAATGCCGACATATTCAATGGTTTCGTCACTAATTACATTTGCCATATTTCCTCTCCATTCCGCAGGCGTTATGCGCCGGAGGATTCGCGGACGGATTTTCATATCCGTCCTGCGATAAAAGATATTTTGTGGTGCCTGCTCCACAAAATATCTGTGTGAAAAAGCTCTAATTTATGGCTTTTTCACACTTCTCTCCATTCCGCTGGCGCTTGTGCGCTGCAGGTCAATATTTAATCACGCACTTTGATATGCACTTCTCTTAACTGCTGTTCTGTTACTTCGTTTGGTGCGCCGCACATTAAATCCTGTGCTGTACCGCTCATTGGGAACGGAATAATTTCACGGATATTTTCTTCGTTGCGCAGTAACATAATCATACGGTCGATACCAGGTGCCATACCGGCGTGTGGCGGTGCACCGAACTGGAACGCATTGTAGAGTGCGCCAAACTTTTCTTTTAATACTTCTTCATCATAGCCTGCAATTTCAAATGCCTTTACCATAATCTGCATATCGTGGTTTCTTACGGCACCGGATGATAATTCTACACCGTTGCAGACAATATCATACTGGTAAGCTAAGATATCTAACGGGTCCATTGTATTTAATGCTTCAAGACCGCCCTGTGGCATAGAGAATGGGTTGTGTGTAAATCCAATCTTCTTTGTTTCAGGGTCTTTTTCAAACATTGGGAAGTCATTAATGTAGCAGAAACGGTATGCGTTCTTTTCCAGTAAGTCAAGCTTTGTACCAAGTTCTGTACGAATCTGTCCTGCAAAGTATGCAGCTCTTTCTTCCTTATCTGCCATGAAGAAAATTGTATCTCCGGCTTCAAGTCCTGCAAGTTCTAAGAATTCCTTCTTCATATCGTCCGGGATAAACTTATCAATCGGTCCCTTGTAAGATAAATCTTCAAGAACTTCCAGATAACCCAGTCCGCCCATGCCAATGCCTGTTGCAAACTTCAACAGCTTTTCATGGAAGCCCTTAGACATATTTGCATGAACCTTTACGGCACGGACTGTCTTTCCGATAAACGGCTTAAATGTACATCTCTGGAAGAAATCTGTTACATCAATAATACGAAGCGGATTTCTTAAATCCGGCTTATCTGTACCGAACTCTAACATTGCCTGCTTGTAGCTGATAATCGGATACGGTGCCTTTGTTACTTCATAACCTTCCGGTGCAAACTTTTCAAATGCGGCTGTCAGCACTTCTTCACCCACACGGAAGACATCTTCCTGTGTTGCAAAGCTCATTTCAAAGTCTAACTGATAGAATTCTCCCGGTGAACGGTCTGCTCTTGCATCTTCATCACGGAAGCACGGTGCAACCTGGAAATACTTATCAAAACCGGATACCATTAACAGCTGCTTATACTGCTGTGGTGCCTGTGGCAGAGCGTAGAACTTGCCCTTGTATTTTCTGGACGGTACGATATAATCTCTTGCACCTTCCGGTGAAGAAGCACAAAGAATCGGTGTCTGAATTTCAAGGAATCCCATTTCTGTCATCTTCTGACGTAAAAATGCGATAACCTGTGAACGGAAAATCATGTTGTTCTTTACTTTTTCATTTCTTAAATCCAGATAACGGTATTTTAAGCGGACATCTTCACGAACCTCTTTAGAAGTCATAACTTCAAAAGGAATGGTTGAGTAAACCTGTCCGAGCATTGTAATCTTCTTTGCTTCGAGTTCGATTGTTCCTGACGGAATCTTCGGATTGTATGTTTCTTCATCTCTTTTTTCTACCACGCCTTCGATAGAAATACACTCTTCCTTCTTAATGCCCTTTAAAAGTTCAGGGTCACGGATAACAACCTGTAATACGGCATACATATCTCTTAAATCAATGAAAGATACTCCGCCGTGGTCACGGATATTTTCAACCCAGCCTGCAACCTTTAACTCCTTTCCGATGTCCTGTTCACTCACATTGTTCAATGTGGTATCTCTGTAAATGTTTCCCATTCTTTTTTTGACTCCTTTTCTTTAAATTTATAGATATTTTTGTCATTTATTTCACAAGCTATCCGCTTTGTGTGAAAAAGTAAAACGCGCACAATATTTATGCCGTATCATCAGTCTGTGTACCGGAACATTCGGGCTTTCTTACGAATACTGCATAACAGTTTCTTCAAACCAAAAAATCCCCGGAATACTTCTCTTTCAAGAAATATTCCGGGGCAGATAATTCATCTTATCCGCGGTACCACCCGCTTCAAGTACTAAAATAAGCACTCCTTCAACCGCTTAACGCGCGCATACGGAACTGCCTACGACGGCTTTAACCGCTTTCAACAATCCAGCTCCGGAGCGTTCCCTTTAACAATTCCCTTAGCGGGTTCTCAGTCGATGACACCGCCTTCCTGTCAGGTTCCATGAAAAAGAGTCTCCTTCTTTGCCTTTTCCTATCTTTGATAATTTTGATAATACCATAGGGTCAGGCAAAATGCAAGAATTAAATCAGATTACACTGAATTTTGCAATCTCTTTCTTTAAATCCTTTGATACTGCCTCATTGACATTGGTACATTCCTGTATTTCATCCATGTTGGAAAGGACCTTGTCCACTGAACCGGAAAATGCCTCTACACGGTTCTTTTCTTCCTCAATCGTATCGGAAATCTCCACAATCTTGCTTCCGACATGCGCCGATGATTCTAATAGGTTACTGGTCTTATTTTCAAAATCAGCCATCATATTTTCGAGTGTATCTGCATCCTCTAAATACTGTGCAGAAGCTGTTACAAACTTATCATAATCTGCCTGTACATTCGATGTGACATACTCTAAGAGTTTATCGGATGAAACTGCAAGCTGTTCTACGGAAGATACCACTTCTTCGCTGATTTCCTGAATACTGTTTGCCGTGTTACGGCTGTTATCCGCAAGCTGTCTGATTTCATCTGCTACGACCGCAAAACCTTTTCCTGCTTCTCCGGCTCTTGCTGCTTCAATGGAAGCATTCAGTGCTAAGAGGTTGGTCTGGCTTGCAATGGATAAAATATCCTCTGTCAGTGTCTTAATGACATTGACACTCTTACTGCTTTCAACAGATGTTCTTAAATCTTTCTCTAAAGAAGATGTAATTTCTTTGGAAGCGTTCTTGCTGTTTCCTGCCAGTGCCTGGATTTCATTGGCTCTTTCTTTCATGTGGACTGTATATTCTTTACCGTCAGCACTCGCTTTTTCGATTTCACTGCTGCCTGCTTCCAGCTGCTTCATATCCCCTGTTATCATTTCAACTGCGTCTGAAATTGCATCAATTTCATTGCAAAGCTTTGCTGTTTCTTCCGATAACTCCCCTGCGCTTTCTGCTGAGGATTCTACCTTCTTTATAATATTGCCGGATGCCCCATCAAGTGAAATTGAATGGTCTTCAATCCGCTTCATAATCACCTGTAATTTATCCAAAAACATATTGATACCGAAAATCAGACGTCCGATTTCATCTTCTTTTTTCGTTTCAATCCGTTCTTCAAGATTGCCTTCATTCTTTTCCAGCTTTTCAATCATATCGTTGAGCTGTTTTTGTGTCTTCTGCAGCGGCTTTACAACCGAAACATACGTTACGATAATCGTTACAATAACCATTGCCAGCTGTAAAGATGAAATCACGCCATTTCTTGATAATCCCGCCGTAATTCTTTCTGCCATGCTGCCCGCCGTATCCCGGATTTCCTGTGGCACTTCTGTTGTGGTATTAGACATTCCCTCGCAGACCTCACGGAATGACTGGAACTGGCTTGTCGTACTGACATTGACCGTCACAGTCAGAATAAAAATAACAATTAACGGTAACATGATTTTAAATGCAATGTGCTTTTTCATAACTACAATTCCTCCCGGTTTCCGATTCGGTGGTATATTTTTTCTTCCTTTTAGTCAAAAAAGGATTAGCCCTGTCCTGCTAATCCTTTTTTGTTAACACACTAAATTATACACGTTCCTATTTTCACAACCACCAATATCCCATACATTTATGACTGAAGACACTTACCAATTCTTTCTCTTATCGTTTGTATTCTTATTACAATCCCTCTTTGTATGTTCTTGCAAACACCTATCTTTATAACAACCGCACAAACTCAATTCGTATAAAGTTAAAACTCTCTCACGATACTTATCCCAGCAGCCTAAACCCGCATTCCGGCTGCTGTTCATATTCTTACTCTCCCCAGTGAATATTAACGGAAAAGAAAAGTCCTTCATATGTGTTCCTGTCACTTATACTATAATTTACTGTGCATTTTTATTCAAGTCAGGTGGCATAATTCACGTTATTTTGGCATAATCTGCGTTGTTTTACAGCAAAATATGTACGCAGAACATCCCGTCTTCCTCATACCGCTGGATATATCCGCCATTTTTATCTACTGTATGTTCAATGCTTTTCATGCCGATTCCATGCAGATAGCGATTGGCTTTATCAGTAATAAAACGCGGGTTATTCTGCAACACTGATTTTGCAACGGTGTTCTTTATAAGAATTGAATATTTATTCTCATATGAGAAAATTTTAAGAAAAATGCTGCGCGGCTTATCCGGTGTGATTTTTTTCTGTGCTTCTACCGCATTATCCAGCAGATTTGAAAGCATCACCGCAATATCCAGTTCCCGCTCTCCGTCCACGGAAGCCGTCACTTCTACCTGCATTTTAATATTTTCATGTTCGCATAATACTTTTTTTTCATTTAACACGGAATTGACCAGATTGTTTCCCGCCACATAAACATACTTATTCTGTCCACAGTCTTCAATATGTTCACCGATTGCCTGCCTTAATCCTTCGTAATCTCCATCATTTAACAGGTGCATATAAATATTAAGATGTTTCACCATATCGTGGCGGATTTTGCGGATATCCTGATACTCTTTATCCATGCGGATAATATCCGCACGCTGTGCCTGCAGCTTTAAATTTGCCAGTTCATTGCGTTTTTCATAATCATTTTTATAACTGATTGAATTGGCAATCGCAAGCGGTACAACAGTCATTACAATGATGGCAATTTCAATTGCAAGAACATAAATATAATCCCGTCCGTCAAAGTGGCGCACATAGGTCCATAAAATCAGTGCTACCGCGGCAACACTGTCCGCAATAAAGTAAACCGCCAGCATCAGCCATTCTTCTCTTTTAATCATACGCCTTTTGGCAAGGAGTCTGCCCCAGATATAAAAGGTAATAATAAATACAATCCGGTTTAATGCCACATATGCCATCTGGGAAGCAGCGGTGTTGATAATCTGTTCCGCACCGCGGTACCACGATAAAATTTCCACGCACAGATTGGTCGCCAGATTGACAAGCAGTGTATTAATCAGCAGCACCAGCGCAATTGTAGCAGACTGCCACAGCCCGCCATGCATCACAATCATACTGTATCCGATAATTACGACAACGCCCAGTGCCATCTGAAGCACCGGACTGTCAGAAAAGAAAAATCCAACAACAAAAAAAAGTGCTGCTGCAAGCGTACTGACAACATAGCGGTACTTGCTCTCATATTTCCAGTATGCATTTAAAATTGCCGTATAAATTGTACATTCAATCAATGTTGAAACAATATTTGTTACTATATCCAACTTTAACATTTACAAATCTGCCTCACAAATTATTTTCACGCCGGATAAATTCCAGGTGTTTTAATTTCAGGTCTTCCAGACGGTCCCTGCTGATGGAAATACACTCCCCGTTATTCATCAGCACATCTTTGTAACGGACTCTGTCTACATGGCGCAGATTAACGATGTATCCTGACTGAACCCGCACAAATCCCTTTTCATTAAAAATCTGTTCTAAATCTGCCATTTTGGCACGAACCATATAATCTTCCTGAAGTGTCTTTATTTTTACATAGTGCTTGGCACTTTCAAAATAGTAAATTTCTGACAACTTTAAACGCACGGTATTGCCATTGACACAGAAATCATAGTAGTTTTTCAAGCTATGATATCTGTTTAATAATGCCGTAACTGCCTCTTCCAGTTCTTCTTCAAGCCGCGCTTTTCTGATAAACCGAAGCGGTGTGGTTTTAATCGCTTCAAAAACCATGCTTTCACAGGACGACACAAAAACCAGGCCAACATCCGGCAAAGCCTCCCTGACCCGCTGTGCCGCCTGTATTCCTGTCATCTGCGGCATATCAATATCCAAAAATATTCCATCAAAAGAAATTGTATGAATCTCTTTTAAGAATTTTGTAACATCCGTATATACATGAATTTCACAATTTTCTATCTGTCCCTCAATGATTTTTAATAGTTTTTCTTTCAGATCTGCAATATCCTGTTCACTATCATCGCAAATTGCAACTTTCATGCCATAACCTTTCACTTTTTGTAATTTTTATCTGTTTTCTTTTGCTGCCTGTAACAAATGCTTTGCAAGCACCGATGTTGTAACCGAACCTACCCCGCCCGGAACAGGTGTTGCCACGGATGCAAGCGAAGAAATACCGTCTGTATCCACATCACCGCATAATTTTCCGTTGTTATCCACATTAATACCCACATCAATCACAACGGCACCTTTGCCGACATACTCTGCGGTAATCATCTTTGCGACACCTGCCGCCGCTACTAAAATGTCTGCCCTGCGGCATTCTTCTTTCATATCCTTTGTCTTTGTATGGCAGATTGTCACAGTTGCATTCTTTTTTAATAACAGCATGGATACCGGTTTCCCGATTACAAGGCTTCTGCCGACAACCGTGACTCTTTTCCCTGTGACATCAATTCCCGCAAAATCCAGCATTTCAACAACTGCCTCTGCCGTACACGGTGCAAAGCCTGTCTTATCCCCTGCAAAAACCTTGGCTAAATTGACCGGGGAAATGCCGTCTAAATCCTTTTCCGGGGAAATTCTGCCCACCACCGCTTCTTCATCTAAGTGTTTTGGAAGCGGACGAAGCAGTAAAATACCGTCAATCTCAGGGTTATCATTAATTGTGTCAAATTCTTTCTGAAAAGCTTCATTTTCGATGGTTTCCGGGAAAACGAAGGATTCACAGGCAAAACCTACCTTTTCCATTTTCTTTGTTGCACCGCGCTCATAAGACATATCATCCGGACGCTCACCGACACGGATGATGGCAAGCTTCGGTACTCTGCCGCCCATATCCGCACTTTCTTTGATTAATTTTTCATTGATTGCATTTGCAACATCTATTCCCTTTAATAATTCCATGTTTCCTCTTTTCCAAACCTTTTTTAGTCCCGTATCCATAGGCAATACTTTATCCCTACATTTCTGTAGTACCACCTGCAAATCCAATTATCTTATCGCATCCACGACTTCTTCATAAATTCTGTCTGCCAGTTCATTGCCTTCAATTAACAGTGCATCAGTTCTTGTATTTAATTCTTCTGCCGTTTCTGTATCTTTCATCAGCTTTGTATTGATAAATACATTTAAAGAAGCGCCGTTTAATGCAGCCTTGCAAAGCTGTACACCTGCGCCGACATCACTGATGGCAAGACGGCTTCCCACAACAGACAACCGTTCTAGGATTTTTAATGCATCCAATATCTTTTCCATTAAGGCAACCGGGGTCAGGCTCGCTTCTTTTAATGCCTTTTCCATAACCGCTTCTTTATATTCCTGCTGTTCTTTTGTGTCTTTTGGAAGTCCGTAAGCTTTTGAAAGCGGTTCAAAGCTTTCGGCATCCTTATCCATATATGTCATCAATTCTTTAGAAAGCTGTTCCGCCTTTGATAAGAGTTCTTCGATTTCTTCCTGATACTGCGCATACTTTTTCTTGCCGGTTGTCAGATTGGCAACCATTGCGCCAAGTGCCATACCTGCTGCCGCCACATATGCACATGCGCCGCCACCACCCGGTACTGCTGCCTTAGAGGAAAGCACTTCAATAAATTCCTGCATATTCTGTTCTGCCATCATTTTAATTTTCCTCCTTTAACTGCCATTCTCCCGTAAATACCGTTTCTGCCGGTCCTTCCATATATACGGTATTTTCTTTCTTATCCCATGTAATTTTTAAATCGCCGCCTAACAAATGCAGTGTAGCAGTATCATCACACAAGCCGTTTAACACGGTTGCCACAAGGCTTGCACACGCACCTGTGCCGCAGGCAAACGTTTCGCCGGAGCCGCGCTCCCACACACGCATATTTAAGTTTTCACTGTCGCACACCTGAATAAATTCAGTATTTACCCTGTCCGGAAATGCCGGATGATTTTCAAACATCGGACCGATTTTTTCCAGTTCAAATGCTTTTAAATCCACATTTTTGTCTAAATAAACAATTGCATGCGGATTTCCCATGGATACACAGGTCACTTCGTAGTCTTTTCCGTCTACGCTGATTGGCTGTGCAACAAGCTTGTCCACATTTTTAAGGGTTTCTGCATTTTTAAAAGCATGAATGTCTGCCGGAATCTGTTCCGGCTGTAATATCGGCGCACCCATATTGACCCTGACCGTCTTTACTTTGCCGTCACTACCTGGATAAAGCTGTAATGTCTTAATACCGGATAACGTTTCCACGGTAATTTCCGCCTTGTCTGTCAGTCCGTTGTCGTATACATATTTGCCGACACAGCGAATACCGTTGCCGCACATGCTGCCCTGTGAACCGTCTGCGTTATACATTTCCATAAAGAAATCTGCTTTGTCGGATTTTTTTATCAGAATCAGTCCGTCCGAACCGATTCCGAAATGTCTGTCACTGACCGCAACTGCCACTTCTGACACGTTTTTTAATTCATTTTGGGTACAGTCCACATAGACATAATCATTTCCTGCTCCCTGCATTTTTGTAAATTTCATACTACTCCTCATTTCTGAGCGACTTTGCCGCGAAGCTGCGATGAGAAATTCGCGCAGGCGGTTTCTCATCTGCAATCAGGGAGATTTGTTTTCGCTCAGAAACAAATAGCCGTGTGAACAAGCTTAGATTTATGGCTTGTTCACACTTCTCCACATTTCTGATATATTTATTCTGAATAAATTCCTATTACCATTGAAGCGGATTCTACCATTGTGTTTCCGCTGTCCATACTACATTTCTGAATATAGCGGAATGCCTCCGGTTCTGTCATATTGTTCTTTTCCATCAGGATTGCTTTTGCATCGTCAATTACCTTCTGCTCCTGCGGGCTGCGGCGTTTCGGCTGCATGCGTTTCTTTTTCCGCCTGCGCACCTGTACCTGCAGCATCATTTCTATTGTATTTATCAGGTCATTGACTTTGATCGGCATTGCCGCACAGACAATGTCATTGTCCTGGCAGTCATCCCACAGATTTTTCGATGCCACAAGCAGCATTTCAAAGCTTTTCGGCTTATACTCATACAGTTCGGAATACAACATATTATCTGAAAGCTTATATCCACAGATAATAATTCCGTCTGACAGGCGGTCCGCCATATTGATTGCCTGTGCCCCTGATGTACATGCCGAAGCGACTTCATAACCTCTCCTGACCAGCAGATTTCTGACAGCTTTTGCTTCTTCTAACTTAGGAAATGCTACAATCAGTGTTGCCATTTTCCTTTCCTCCGTTTTTACTGTATTGGCTGTCTTTATTCCTGCTTAGAACTTGTACAGGTATTCATCTAATTCCCACTGGGAAACCCGGGTGCGGTAATCATTCCACTCTTTTAACTTGGCTTCGACGTATTTGGATACAATGTGTTCTCCTAAAACATCACAGATGACTTTATCTTCCTGCATGCACTGTATCGCTTCGTAAAGATTTTCCGGCAGCTTTTCAATGCCTGCCTTATCACGTTCCTCCTGTGTCATCTCAAAAATATTGCGGTCTACGCTGTCCGGCACGGTAAGCTTTCTTTTAATACCGTCCAAGCCTGCCGCAAGACATGCCGCCAGTACAAGATACGGATTGGCTGCCGGATCCGGACTTCTTAATTCCACACGGGTTGTTTCGCCCCTGCCTGCAGGGATACGGATTAACGGACTTCTATTAACAGACGACCATGCGATATAAACCGGCGCTTCGTGGCCAGGTACCAGTCTTTTATAAGAATTGACCAGTGGATTGGTAATTGCCGTCATGCCCTTTGCATGTGCCATCAGTCCCGCAATAAAATGATACGCATCTTCCGAGAGTCCGCGTTCATCATTTTCATCTGTAAAAATATTTCTGCCGTCCAATGTTGCAAGGGACATATTGACATGCATGCCCGAACCGTTGATGCCGTATTTCGGTTTTGGCATAAAGGTTGCATACAGACCGTGTCTTTTAGCAATCGTCTTGACCGTCAGTTTAAAGGTCATAATGTTATCCGCCGTAATTAACGCTTCATCATAGCGGAAGTCAATCTCGTGCTGTGCCGGCGCAACCTCGTGGTGGGAAGCTTCGATTTCAAAGCCCATATCTTCAAGTGTCAGAATCATATCACGTCTTACATTTTCACCCAAATCAATCGGACCTAAATCAAAATAACCGCCCTTTTCATGGGTCAGCGTTGTCGGCAGTCCATTATCATCAGTATGGAATAAGAAAAATTCACATTCCGGTCCGACATCAAAGACATAACCCATATCAGCAGCTTCCTGAATTGCTCTCTTTAAAACGTTTCGCGGGTCACCCTGAAACGGCTTTCCGTCCACCGTATAGACATCGCAAATCAGTCTTGCGACCTTTCCCTGCTGCGGACGCCACGGAAAGATTTCAAATGTGTCATAATCAGGATACAAATACATATCAGATTCTTCAATCCGCACAAAGCCTTCCACTGCCGAGCCGTCAAACATACACTGGTTATTTAATGCACGTTCAAGCTGGCTGGACGTAATTGCAATATTTTTTAACACGCCGAAAATATCCGTAAACTGTAAACGGATAAACTCAACGTCTTCTTCCTCTACCATTCTGAAAATATCATTTTTTGTATATCTGCTCATGATGACCTCTCTCTCTGCCGTTTTTGACTGCGTTGTTTTCTGTAACAAACTGCTTTTATCATACAACATCCGGTACGTTTTTGTACAGTTCTCAATTGCATACAATTCATTTATAAAAAAATTTCCGGAACCAGCTTTATATTCTGATTCCGGAAGATATTTTTATTTAAGATTCTTCGGCTTTACCCGCATTTTACAATGTTTTTATACTCCGCATATTCCATTGGAATGCTGTCCGTTATAATTTTTGCACCGTAAAACGGTGCAAAGGTCACCGGACTGACACGGTTGAATTTTTCCGAATCTGCCAGTATGTAGCATTTACGGCACTGTGCCACCGCTGCTTTCTTCACCGATGCTTCATGAATATCCGGTGTCGTAAAGCCGCATTTTAAGGTGATACCGTTTACACCGAAAAAACCTTTGACAAAATGATACCGCTGTAATGCTCCGACTGCTTCCGTTCCAATCAGTGCCTCCGTACTGCCCTTTAACTCGCCGCCGGTTAAAAACACACGGAATCCCGCCGCGGCAAGTCTTCTCGCATGTAATACTGCATTGGTCACATACGTGGCATTTCTCTGTGTAATATAGTCAATCATATATGCCGTGGTTGTTCCCGCATCAATAAACACAAAATCATCCGGCTCAATCAGCGATGCCGCATACTTTGCAATGCGTATTTTCTGTTCTTTGTTTACATTTTCCTTCTGCTGTACGGTTGGTTCCCTTGAAATCACTTCACCCTCCAGCGCCACTGCGCCACCGAAAACCTTTATCAGCTTTCCTGCCTGATGCAGTGCCGTAATGTCCCGGCGTGCCGTAGACTCTGAAATATGAAGCAGTTCCTTAATCTGTGTTACAGTAACACTTTTGTTTTCTTCCAGCAGATTTAATATCATTTCATAACGCTGTTCTGTCAACATGACTACTCCTGCTTTCTTCTGCGATATGCTTCTACATCTGTTTCCAGAATAACCTTTCTCACCGGCAGAATTTTTGCCGGTGAAACAGAGAGTTCATCAACTCCCATTGCAAGAAATTCTTTCGTAAGCTGTGTATCTGCCCCCAGTTCGCCGCAGATACCCGCCCAGATTCCTGCCTTATGTGCATTGGCAATCGTCATTTCAATCATCTTTAAAACTGCCGGATGATGTGCATCGTAAAATGCTTCCAGTTTTGTATTCTGACGGTCAATTGCCAGTGTATACTGTGTCAGGTCATTCGTTCCGATACTAAAAAAATCAACTTCTTTTGCCAGCTCATCACTAATCATAACTGCCGCCGGAGTTTCAATCATGATGCCCTGCTCCGGTGTGTTGTATTCAATACCCTGCCGGTCTAATTCTTCTTTTACCTCTGAAACAATCTGTTTAACTGCCCGCACTTCTTTCACACTGGTAATCATCGGATACATAATTGCCAGTTTTCCAAAGGCGCTTGCCCGAAACAATGCCCGCAACTGTGTTTTAAAAATTTCCGGACGCGTCAGACAGATGCGAATTGCGCGGCACCCCATTGCCGGATTGTCCTCTTTATCCATGTGAAAATATTCACATTGTTTATCTGCGCCGATATCCAGTGTTCTAATAATAACACGTTTTCCTGCCATTGTCTGCACAACCGTCTTATAAATCTGAAATTGTTCTTCCTCCGTCGGAAAATCTTCCCGCTCCAGATAGATAAATTCACTGCGGAATAATCCAATACCCCCTGCATCATTTTGAAGCACGGCCGCCAGATCTTTGCTGTTTCCGATATTGGCATACAGCTGTATGGTCTTTCCGTCTAACGTCTTATTTTCCCTGCCTTTTAATAATTCAAGAAGCCGCTTCTGTTCTTCCTGCTGTGCCTGCTTTTCTTTCATCTGCGCCAGTGTTTCCTCATCCGGCTCTACATAAAGCACGCCGCTGACTCCGTCTACAATGCCAAGCCTGCCGTCAATCGTATCGTCAAGCGGAACTGATGCACCGACAAGTGCTGGGATTCCCATGGTTCTTGCAAGAATCGCCGTATGGGAATTCATAGAACCGTCTATTGTCACAAAGGAAAGCACCTTCTGCTTATCCATCTGCACGGTTTCTGACGGTGCAAGGTCCTGTGCCGCAATAAGGACCGGTTCTTCGGTCTGCACACCGCCGCCTGCGTTTCCGCTCAACACCGATAC
>UMAO01002651.1_pt1 | contig 19879 bp, 8 predicted proteins | sample 1963741 | NCBI WGS metagenome assembly UMAO01 (sample SAMEA4835919, study PRJEB28245) | human gut metagenome | biome: gut microbiome; material: fecal sample | place: Denmark | collected 2008
CTGACCGAAGCAATCCGCATGATGTGGCCCGGCGTCATCGCCTCGCCCCGTTCCTCATCCGCCCATCCGAAGCCTTTTGCATACACCAGCGAATCATTTCTTGATACGGCGATTTGCACCCCGCGCAGTTCCCAGCGTTTCATGTATCTCTCGATGTCTTTGTCCATCCCTTCCGTCTCCGGGCGGCTGGAAAGTTCGTTGGTCAGAAGTTTGTTGAGCCGCGGCAGATGGCCTTCTTTTTCTTCCGTCTGCGCCCCTCCGCTTTTGCTGTTGCACCCCACGCATTGATAGATGATATTGCCCGTCAGGACAACGGCGAGGAGGCTGCAGAGGATGGCTTTATGTCGTATTTTTGTCATGTCTAATGTTGAAAAAATGGGTTGAATTTCCGCATGTAAAATTACAAAAAAGCCTTCGTTTTGAGCGGATAACTGGTTTAATATTTTACAAAAAAAATGCGCCATCGCCGCTCCGTTTTCCTTTTGAAATGCAAAGTCGCGTATGCAAATGCGGCGCTTAATCGTGCTTCCATTCCGCAGCGGGCTTTTCCTGTGAATTTAACATTTCAAACTCGGCCAATTATTAAATATCTTTAATAGGCAGAATATTAACACGGGCATTTGATAGTTAGATAACAAAATTCTATTAATTTTGCTGCAAATAAAGTGTGTACAAATGTGTGAACACAAACAGAAAACAAATATTAAACAAATTATTAGTGCGTATGAAAAACCGTTTTAGCAAAATGGGAAAATCATTGCTTGGTGCAATGTGCCTGCTTTCGACTTGCGGTCTGACGTACTCTTGTTCTGACGATTACGACTTGGATGAAACGATGCCAAGTTTCTTGGGTGGGAGTATTTACGACGAATTGAAGGCAAGAAACTTTACCACGGTTGTTCGGTTGGCTGATGACTTGGGTTATGCCAACGTGCTCTCTCGAACCGGTAGTAAGACGCTTTTTGTTGCTGACGACGAGGCTTATAGAAAGTTCTTCGAAACAACTGACTGGAAGGATGGTAATGGCAATCCTATTCGTAGCTATGACCAATTGTCTTTGGCGCAGAAGAAGATGCTCTTCTTTACCACCATGCTTGACAATGCTGATGTCTTGGAAATGTTGCCGTATTCAACCGGTGGCGGTTCTCTGACAATGCGTCGTACAACAGCGTATTCGGCTGCCGACTCAGTTCGTAGATGGTACTATAACGAACTTCCTGTCAACAAGAACGTAGGCGAAGTTGATGCTGATGGAAACAGCACAGGCGACAAGCGCTTCTGGGACAAGTATACAACTATGGGTCATCCGGGTATTTATATGGCCCTCGATGCCACTTCTCCGATGATGCTTACCTTCATTGAAGACCAGATGAAGGTGAAGAATATCACCCACGACGACGTTAGCTTCATCCTTAATAATAAGGAACCTTGGGTTAACGGTCCCGAGGGTGGTAAGCGTGCCTATGTATATGGTGCCAAGGTCTTGAAGCAAGACGTGACCTGCTTGAATGGTTACTTCAATGTCTTGGACACTGTTTTGGTAACGCCTTCCAATATGGCCGAGGTTATCCGCACAAACGGTGCAACCGATTTGTTTAGCAAGATGCTCGACCGTTTCAGCGCACCTTATTATAACTCTACCCTGACTGCACAGTATCGTCAGATCTACGACATCGGCAACGACTCTGTGTTTGAAAAGCGCTACATTTCTGGCCGTTCAAGCACGGGCGCCATGACCACTGGTCCTGACAAGAAGTCTTTGGGTGACTTCCCTCTCTTGACTTACGATCCAGGATGGAACCAGTATGCCATCTCTTCTTCAACGCCGAAGGAGCAGGATATGGGTGCCATGTTCGTACCGACGGATGCTGCCATGATTGACTTCTTCATTGACGGCGCTGGTCGTGTAATCATGAATCGTTATGCCAAGTTGCCTATCGTTAGACCTACTCTTAAGGGTGATGGCACTTACAATGCCGAGGAACTCAAGAATTTTGAATACAATCTCTATCAGATTCCTCTTGACATTATTCAGGCTTTGATTAATAACTTGATGAAGGACTCCTTCCTTGAGAGTGTGCCGAGCAAGTACTTGACCATCATGAACGATGCTCAGGACCAGATGTTCCCGGCAACCCAAAAGGATTATGAAAATGAGGCTGCATATAAGAGATGTATCGACAAATGCTTGCTGGCCAACAACGGTGTTGTTTATGTCATGAACCGCGTGATTGCGCCGGCTGACTATTCTTCTGTGATTGCGCCCGCGCTCATTTCTTCCAATGCACAGATTATCAAGTCTATTGTTCGTGCCGACGATAAGTACATTGAAGGAAACTCATACAACAACGCTCCGTTGCAGAAGTACTATTCAACTTACTTGAAGGCCATGCAGTCTCGCTTCTCATTCTTCGTTCCGACGGATGAAGGCTTGGGCTCTTATGGTTATGTCGACCCGATGTCTTTGGCTCGCGGTAACTCTGCCGACCAGAAGAAATACTGGAAATACTGGCGCTTCACTTATAAGAATGTGGCAAGTGCTGTGATTCCTGTTCGTGCCGAGGCCTATAAATATAACATCGAAACAGGTCAGAACCCTGAAAGCGACCAGCGTCAGACGATTGGTGGTAATGCTGCCAACGTTTCTGAACCAAACGCTCAGTTGACCATCAACGGTTCTGGTAAGATTAAGAAGGCACTCTTGATTGATATGTTGGATCAGCACATCGTTGTTCACGACACCGATGATGAGGACAACGACAAGGGTATCAATGGCAAGCGTACTTACTTCTTGGCTCGTACTGGTGCTCCTGTTTACGTGAAGTACAAGGGCGATGCTTCTAAGAATGGCTTAGGTATGTTGGTTGATGGTGGTTACCAGCTCCAGCTCCAGCGCGACGAGTATGCCAACGACCACGACTGCGAAGTCATCGAAGGATATGATATGTCTCCGGAGAAGAACGGTTATGGTAACGGTATGACTTACCTGATTAACCGTCCGATGCAGCCTACAACGAAATCTGTATATGCGGTCATGAGCGAACAGGGCGACAAGTTCTCTAAGTTCTTCGATCTCTGCAAGGCCAACTTCTCTGCCGATCAGTTGATTCTCGCTGGTTTCCAGACTGAGGAAATGAAGACCGACAAGACGCTTTGGGCTTCTGAACAGAAGAAATACCGTATCTTCACCGACGAAGGTGTCAATCCTTCAAACAACGAAATGTTGGTGCGCTTCTTCAATAACTACCGCTACACGGTTTATGTGCCTACTAATGAGGCTATTGATGCAGCCAAGGCTAAGGGCTTGATGTCTTACGACGAAATCGTTGAATGGATGGAAGCTCACCGTGAAGGTGCAACTGAGGAAACTGAAGGTACGCTTTCTCCAGAAAACCAGGCGAAGGCTAAGGCTATGATCACCATGTTGATCAATTTCTTGAAGTATCACTTCCAAGACCAGTCTCTCTTTGTTGACCACGTGACCACTAATATGGCCAATGCTGACAACGCAGATGGCATGAAATATCAGACTTCATGTATTGACAATGTCAAGAATATTTACCTTTCTTTGCATGTTAAGCAGTCTGACAATGCTATCACTGTAACGGATAACACTGGTGAAAAAGTGCATGTTATAGCTCCAAACAACCTCATGGCTCGCGATATGGATTTCGATGGTGCAACTTCAGGTGGCGCTTCATCAATCAAAAATTCTTCATACATTGTCCTCCACCAGGTAGATAAGGTGCTTAATTTTGCATCTCTTCCTAACGGACGCTACGACAGCGAATGGGCAACGGCAGCCGCAGCACGTTCTTTCGTCAAGAAGTACAGAATCAGATAATATAAAATATCATGAATAGCATAAAATATTTATTGACCCTTGCCTTGTGCTTCTGCTGTGCTGTCGCATTTGCTCAGAAGCGCATTACAGGACACGTTTGGAGCTCTGCCGACAAAGGTCCTGTCGTGATGGCGAACGTAGCTGAGATTGATAAGTCTAACCGTGCCATCTCTGCTACTCAGACTGATGCTAATGGTAACTTCTCTCTTTCAATTAAGAATCCAGGCAACACGTTGCAGATTTCTTACATTGGTTACAAGACTCAGAGAATGCCCATTGGAACGCAGACAAATTTCCGCGTTGAGTTGGTCGACAATACAACTTTAAGCACTGCTGTTAAGGTGGTTACGCGTAAGGTGAAGTCCAATGGTATGGTCATCCCTGAGCGCGAAATCTCTGTCGCTCAGCAGTCGTTGAACATGGACGAAATGCAGGGTTTGTCTTTTGAAACTGCTGGTGAAGCACTTCAGGGACAGATTGCAGGTTTGGACATCGTCTCTAACTCAGGTAACCTTGGCGCTGGTACCAGCATGCGTTTGCGTGGTGTTACTTCTATCAATGGTAATCAGGAACCTTTGATCGTTGTCGACGGATACATCCTCGAGGACTATGACAAGCAAGAGTTCGACGCTAACGATATGAACGAAGAAAAGTTTGCTAACTTGTTGCAGGTCAACCCTGAAGACATCGCCAGCATCAACGTCTTGAAGGACGCTGCCGCAACGGCTATCTGGGGTTCGCGTGGTTCTAATGGTGTGATTGAAATCAAGACACGCCGTGGTTCTCATGGTAAGACCAAGGTCAACTTCAGCTATCGTTTCTCTGGCGCATGGCAGCCTTCTGGTATGAAGATGCTCAATGGTGACCAGTATAAGATGATGCTTCAGCAGGCTTACCACAATCCGAACCCAGCTGCAGGTAACCCGGCAGACGAAATGGTCGAATTGCAGGATAAACCTTCATACGTTTCTTTCTATGGAAACTATAACAAGAACACTGACTGGATTGACGAGGTAACGCAGTTTGGTCAGACTCACAACTATGGTTTGAACATTTCTGGTGGTGGTGACAAGGCATCTTTCCGTGTGTCTGGTAGCTACGACCATGAAACTGGTACCGTTATCAAGCAGACGCTTGATCGTTTCACCACACGTTTGGCTTTGGACTACTTCGTGTCCGACCGTATCAAGTTCTCTTCTAACTTCGCGTTGACTTACACGAACCAGAACAAGAACTACGATGACGGTTTGATGGGTAATGCTTATCAGGCAATGCCTAATATGTCTGTAACTCGTTATGAGTATGACAGAACTGCCCAGAACTGGTTTGACACCGGCGAATGGTATATCATGCCGAATGTTGCTACGGAGCTTGGCTTTACCAACTCTGTAGAAAAAGGCTTGACTTCTAAGTATTTGGATGATATGTATAACAATGGCAACCCAGTTGCCAAGGCTTATGAGTCATGGCGTAAATGGTCCACTTATACCATCACGCCGCAGTTCTCTATCGAATATAAGTTGCTCGGCAAGGAAGACGAGGAAACTCAGTTGAACTATACGGGTGAAGTGTATTTGAACGCTTACACTGAAACTAAGAACGCTTACAAACCTGGTTCTTTGAGCAACACTTCTACTTATAATAAGGACCTCACTTCAAACCAGGAGTTCAAGTCTTTGGCTTTCACGACGCGTCACTCTTTGGTCTTCCGTCCTCACTTCGAGAACGAGAACCACTCTCTCCAGGTGATGGCACGTATCGAAGCAAGCACCAGCAACTCAACTACTCAGTATAAGTCTTCTTCTGGTATCGGTGGCGGCTTGACCGACCCAACTGTACCTGGATGGACAACTGGTATGAGCACTTCAACGGGTAAGGGCCATAGCATGAGCGGTACAGGTTCTGTTCACTATGCTTTCGGTTCTAAATATGCTTTCGACTTCACCATCCGCGCTGACGGTAGCACGAAGTTCGGTTCTGGCCACAAGTGGGGCTTCTTCCCTGGTATCTCTGGTCGTTGGAACATTAGCGATGAAGCTTTCTTCGAACCGTTGAAGAAGGTCATCAGCATGTTGGCCTTCCGTCCGGGTTGGGGTGTCACTGGTAACTCAAGCTTCGGCGAAGGTTTGATCTACAACCAGTATGCTTCTTACGGTAGCTACAATGGTGTGACTGCAATCCGTCCGTCTAACTTGCGTCTGACTGACATCCGTTGGGAAAAGACCAAGTCTTGGAACTTAGGTTTCAACTTGAACTTCTTCGACGACTTACTCAAGTTCGACCTCAATATCTATGACAAGAAAACAACCGACCTCTTGAACTCTGGTGTTCGTGTTCCTTCAACGAGTGGTTTCACTTCATTGAGCAGCGCCAACGTTGGTAAGATGACCAACCAGGGTTGGGAACTCTTTGTCAGCACTTCCGACGTTTTGAAGTTCGGTAAGTTCCACGCTAACTTCCGCTTCAACATCTCTCAGAATGTCAATAAGGTAACTGAGATGGATGCCTCTGTGCTTAACACGGTTAACGCTGAGTTCAACTATAAGGACGCCAACGAAAGTCCGTTGAAGCGTGTTCAGGTGGGACACTCTTTGGGTGGTATCTATGGTTTCCGCTTCAAGGGCGTTTATGCTTACGACTACAAGCACAACGGTTACTTCTTGAATCCTGACGACAATGAATATTATCTGACGGAACCAGATGCCAACGGCAACCTCTACAACACGGCTAAGGCAACTGGCAAAACTGCTCCTATCGTTCGCGATGCTGAAGGCAACGTGATCTACGACAAGAACGGCAACCCGTTGCAGATGGTCTACAACTACGGTGGTGGTAGCGAATACAAGTTCGAAGGTGGTGACGTTATCTACGAAGATATCAACCACGATGGTCAGATCAACGAATTGGATATCGTTTACTTAGGTTCTTCTAATCCTAAGATGAACGGTGGTTTCGGTGTTGACCTCACTTACGGCCGTTGGACTTTGAAGACCAACTTCAACTTCCGTGTCGGCAACAAGATCATCAACTTGGCACGTATGTATGCCGAGGATATGCGTACTAACAAAAACCAGAGTGCTGCGGTTAACCACCGTTGGAGAACCAATGGTCAGGTGACTGAGATTCCTCGTGCCATGAACACCAAAGTTTCTGGTGACATCTTCAACGCATTGATTAGCGACCGTTATGTTGAACCGGGTGACTATTTGCGCTTCCAGTACTTCCAGCTTGGTTATAGCTTCCCGGCTGAGAAGTTGAAGAGATATGGTTTGAGCTCGTTGCGTTTGGCTGCTTCTGGTAACAACCTTATCTTCTGGACGAAGTATAAAGGTGTAGACCCAGACCACTCAGCTTCTGGTTTCAGTCCTTGTACGGACAGTTCTCAGACTCCGCGTTCACGCTCATTTACAGTTAGTTTGAATGTTGGCTTCTAAACCATTAATATGATGAAAACAAATAAGTTTATCAATAAAATCCTTGCTGTCGGACTTTTGTTCGGCAGCATGGGATTGGCTTCTTGTGAAGATTTCTTGACTCTGTCTCCATCAAACATGATTACAGAGGATGACTTCTGGAAGTCAAAGACCGACGTGGACAACGTCCGTGCAGCGGCATACCGTCAGATGGCGTCCGACGCTGTCACCTCGAGAATCCTTTATTGGGGTGAGCTTCGTTCAGACAACTTGGCGTTGAACGATATGACCAAGACTGGTATCCAGCACCTTCAGCAGGGTATCTTGATGCCAACCGAAGATATCTTCGACTGGTCTTCATTCTATACGGGTATCAACTATTGCAACTTGGTGCTTTCTCAGGGTGACATCATGACTCAGCCTGGTAAGGAAGTCGACCCAAGCTTCCGCTTGAGCGACTGGAAACCAATGCGTGCCGAAGTGAAGGCTTTGCGTGCCCTCTATTATTTCTATTTGGTTCGCGCTTACCGCGACGTGCCTTACAACACGACACCAATCCGCACCGATGCCGAAGCACGTGCCAACTTGCTTCCTGCAACGAAGGGCGTTAATTTGCTCGGCACTTTGATTCGCGACCTCGATACAGAAGGTCAGGAAGAATGGCAGTATGCGCCAGACAACTATGGTTCTCTGAATGAGAACGTAGGTCGTTTCACCAAGACTGGTATCCATGCCCTTTTGGCTGATATGTATCTTTGGAGAGGATGTATGCTCCTGAAGTCTAAGGCCAAGGGCGACTATGTCCTCGACGAGAATGGTGATACGATTGCTTCTGCGCAGTTAGACAACCTGAGCAAGGAATGCTTCAAGAAGTCTATCGTTCATGCCGACTCTGTTCTCAACCATGTCAGAAGAGAATATGACAAGGAAATGAAGCAGCTTGGCGGTTCAGTTGTCAAGGAACAGACCAATTTCACGGCTCTTGACAAAGAGTATCCTTACATGACCACTATTTCCAGCTATACCACTTCTGGTACTGACGTGGTGTATTTCGCAACTATGGGCAACAGCAGTTCTATGTATGAACACATCCTGCAGCTCAAGTACAACAGCACAAGTGGTGAGTCAAACGGAACGCCGGGAAGCTATTTGGCTTCTAACAGCAGCGGTTCGTTGAAGGTTGGTGCCATGGTCGGCAGCTCAACGCTGACCAGCAGCGCTGCCAGCTCATATAATGTAGACCGTGGTTTCGGCAAGTGCGACATCCGTTTGCTCGAAACTTTCGACTATAAGACTTCATCGGCTTCTCAGCCCATCTGCCACAAGTATGTGATCAACAACCTTAACATCGATGATTATGAAGATGTAACAAAGGGTGGTGATGCCTCTTATTCAACAAACGCTGATGCCAACTGGTCAATCTATCGTTTGTCAGACATCATGTTGATCAAGGCTGAAGCCATTGCCCGTTCTTTGCCTTCTTCAACGAAGGCTTCTACCACCAAGACCGATGCTGGTTACGCATTGGTTGAAGGTTTCAACTTGGTTAACGCCATCTTCGCTCGCTGCAATCCTAAGATGAAGGCTACGGAATCTTATGGCAAGGTTGCCGATTTGAGAAGTGACCGTCTGAGAGACGACTATGCAACCCACAGCGGTAACGTCAAGAGCGCCGACGACCTGTTGAAGCTCGTCTACAATGAGCGTCAGCGTGAGTTCGTTGCAGAAGGTAAGCGCTGGTTCGACATCGTGCGTCAGTGCGAAGCCACCAATGCAAACACCGATGTGCTTACCAACTACATTACGCTTTCAACAACTGTTCGCAACCGTCTGAAGGCTCTCTACTCACTCTACAATCCTATCTACAGTGAGGAAATGAAGGTCAACGGTGTTGATTACGGTGGTAAGCTCGAACAGAATCCTGTTTGGAAACGTTATTCTGACAATTGATAATTAATAGCCTATGAAATCAAGACATTTTAAAGGTCTGTTCACGACTTCAGTTCGCGTCTTTGGATGGCTTTGTGTACTTTCACTTGGTGTGCTCCTTGCATCCTGCAAGGAGGACATCAATGAAGGCGATTACTCTATAAAGTCAGAAGAGTCGATGTCTGAATACTTGGCCAACAACCCAGCCAAATATTCCAGTTTGAAGTACATTTTCGACAAAGTGAAACTTGGAAAGTCTGACGATGCTTCTTCCTTGACCAGCGTTCTTTCTGCCCGTGGTAACTACACGCTCTTTGCACCAAACAATGATGCCATTGATGCTTACGTCCATAAGTTAGGGCTCAACGCTGTGACAGAGCTCTCTTACGAGCAGGCTCAGTTGATTGCCTACAGTTGCTTGATCGACAATGGCGCCGATGACGCTTATGAAGAATCTGATTTCCCAACTCCGGGAACATTCGCCATTCCAAACTTCAACGACCGCTTGCTGACATGTGCACAAGACACCACAGGTGGCAACGCAAGTTATGTCATCAATGGTAACGCCCGTGTCGGTAAAACCAATGCGGAAGTTTCCAATGGTATGGTGCATGAGGTTTATTCGGTCATCGCACCTTCATCAGACAATGTGTATGAGCTGATTGCTTCTGCAGATAACATGAAGATCATCGCACACCTGATTGAAGCCACTTCTTATTCCGACACGATGGCGCTTCCTGCTATCGACAACGAATATGAAAAGGAAGACTATCCGGAGAAGTTCCAGCTGAGCGGTATCGCTGATTCCAAGTACATGCAGCACCGTTATATGGGCTATACAGCGTTGGTTGAGCCAGATTCCATCTTTGAAAAAGAGTGGGGTATCACCTTGGTCAAGGACGCAGAAGGCAACGTTACCAACTGGGAGCAGATAATGCCGGTTGTCAAAGAAAAGTGTGAAGCCGTTTACGGCACAATGGCTCAGGGCGACTTGAAGAACCCCGACAATGCCATCAACCGTTTCGTTGCTTACCACTTCATGCAAGGCCGCATGGCCTACGACCGTTTTGTCCACCACTACAACGAGTATGGTTACAAATACGGCGACAACAAGAAACCTCAGACCAACAACCTTCCGGTCAATGTGTGGGACTACTACGCAACCATCGGTAAGTACAGAGGTCTCATCAAAATCACCCAGGTTGGTGATACAGGTTTCCAGCGTGACCTCAACCACAGCATTTATGCCAACCGTAAGTCCATCTACAATGATGGTGTTGACGGTGACTACACCGAAACAGGCGTTGAAGACGAAGGCGTGAAAATATCTCCAGACAACGGCGTGTTCGACAATAGCGCTGTCAATGGATATTATTTCCCGATCAACAAAGTCTTGATGTATGATTCTGGTGTCCGCAGCCGTTTAGGCAGTGAACGTATCCGTGTTGACATCACGACGATGTTGCCGGAAATCGCTTCCAACAGTGTGCGTGGCAATGGTTACTTCAGATTCCCTAATGGCTATTTCGACAATATCACCAGCGAATCGAGTGGCACCATCCTGCTTTACCTCATGGATGCCTACTCTCCTGCTGGCGGTGCATGGCGTGACTATCAGGGTGACGAGGTCATGGTGGCAGGTCTTTACGACTTCGTGCTCAAATTGCCTCCAGTCCCTGTAGACGGAACATACGAAATCCGTATGGGTGCTTCCCACAACACCTTGCGTGGTATGGCCCAGATCTACTTCGGTTCAGATCCGCTCCGTCTTGTTCCTGCAGGACTGCCTTACGATATGCGCCAGTCTGTTGGAACGGCAGCCATTCCTTGGGTAGCCGATGGCGACGATGCTGCTGTCAATGCTGAAAACGACAAGAACATGCGTAACCAGGGCTACATGAAGGCGCCGAATTACTTCTGCATCACCAACGGTAAGGGCGACCCTGCCGACGTGGTACGTAATATCGGCGGTGCAAGTGCCGCTCTTCGAAGAATTGTCACCGTGAGTGAGATGAGTTCAGACAAGACATACTACTTGCGTTTCAAGTCTGCCTTGAAGAAGCTCGACTCTCAGCTCTTCCTCGACTACTTCGAAATCGTTCCAACTTCAGTTTTCAATGGTGTTAAAGCTGAAGACATTTGGTAATCAAATGTAATTGGTAATCAATGTAATACAAAAATACAATGAAAAGTATCTATCAAAATACGGTAAAAGCGGGCCTCTTGGGCGCGGCAGTGCTCCTCGGCTTCACTGCTTGTACCGATGATCATTTCGATATTCAGCCAAGCACGGTGTCGGGCTCGAACACCATTTGGCAGAACGTCGAGGCCAATGCAGACCTTGATTCTGTGGCCATGATTTTGAGACGCTGCAAAGTGATGAAGTCTCAGACAGACAAGTCTGCCAAGCAGACTTATGCTGAGCTTCTCGCCACGTCTCAGCAGCTCACTGCATGGTTGCCTAAAAACGGCACTTTCAATGCCAAGCAGTATCTTGATGAATTGGACAGCGCTGCTGTCTTGCGTGCCAAGGACGAGATGGCAGGAACGCGTGCTGAATACGACGTTGCCAACCGTTTCGCTCGCAACCACATCGCCCGCTTCAACTATGAGTCGAACATGGGCGAGCAGCGTATCGCTTTGATGAACTCCAAGATCGTTAACTACAACGCAGGAGAAGGCACATTCAATGGTGTCAAGCTTGACGCAGCCAATGCCAACATCCTCTCTTCAAACGGTATGCTCCACGTTTTGGACGGCGAATCTCAGTTTGCCTATAACATTTTCGAGCGTTTGCAGGTCGACAGCCGTTTTGCAAAAATTTATGGCGACATTGACAAGTATAACGTCTACACGTTCAGCGCCTCTTCAAGCACTCAGGGTTCTATGAACCACAACGGTAGCATGGAATACGTTGACTCTGTGTGGTCGCGCACAAATTCGTTGATTTCTGATGCCAGATTGAATGACCTCACCGATGAAGACAGCCTTTTTGTTTCTGTCATCCCCACGGATGCTGCTTATGAGGCTGCTCGTCAGAAACTCCAGGGATTGTTCAAGTATGCCAAGAGCTACAACTATGCTTGGGATGAATCCAAGCGCGATTGGACCAACAAGGGAACCAATGCTTTGAAGTTTAATACGGACTCTTTGACAACCTATAATGTCACCGATCGCATTCTCTCTGCTTCTTCATTCTCTGTTGGTTACAACTCAGAAGGTCCTGTCACGACTTCCAATCCGCAGGCTTTCTTGAACCATGTTTTGACGGCCGACTCGCTCAACACCAATGTTGGCCTTGTCATTTACAACAAAGACAAGGGAAATGTCAATCCAATTTTCGACGGACAGACTGCCGACGATGCCATCAAGGCTTCTAATGGTTACATCTTTGCGGTTGACAACTACAATTACGACCCCAGCTATTCGTTTATCCAAAAGATTAACATCAATGGTCGTAACACGGCACAGGTAACAGGTAGTACCTCTGAGCAGGCACAATACGTTACTTTGGACAATGAAAACCAGAACGCAGAAGTCAATGTTGACGCTTTGGGCGTAGACAACTTTTATTACTACTTCCCCGTCTCTGGTAACAGCCAGTTGAACATCGACTTCAAACTTAACAGAGTTATCAGCACCAAGTACAAAATTTCCATTGTTCTTTTGCCAAACCGTGTGAACATCAACAACATCCGCACAGAGGATGACGGTACGATCATTGAAGAAAAACCAGTGTTTGACGTGCAGATTCGCGACGACAAGGGTTCTGTGATTGGTAAGGCCGTCAAGAACGTTTCTGTTGACCAGAACAAGGTTGAGAAGAAGGTGCTCTGGGAAGCATTTGAGTTCCCGTATGCTTATTATGGCCTTCCTTCAGGCTACGAAAGCTTCCCAGTTTTGCGCATTTCCATGTCTTATGCCCAGCAGCGTAAAGGCAAATGCAAGGCTTTGAGTATTGCTAAGGTAATTCTTGAACCAGTTCGCTAATTAGCTTCTTGTTAACTTCTAAAAAAGAAAAGATGAGTAAGAACGTAAGAAACAATATGATGCAAAGTGCTTTGCGTGCAGGCGTCTGTCTCTTTATGTTGTCTGGCGCATGCGTCCTCTCTGCACAAACAGAGGGAACAGCAGCAAAGCCCTCAAAACCTGCTACGGCTCTTCACGACAAGTATGTCATGAAGGAAGTTTCCGGTTTTGTGTACGATGCAGCTACGCATGCTCCCTTGGCTGGTGTTAAAGTACAGGCTCTCAATAACAGCTTCTATACCGCTTTGACCGACGATAAAGGTGCTTACACGATTCGCATCCCCGATTTCGTCACCTCTTTGTATGTCACCATTCCTGATGACCACAGTGACTACAACGCATCCAATTATGCAATCAAGGGTCTTAAAGACCAGAATGTCTATCTGTATTCCAACGCTTTGAAGAACCTGTACTTCGATGGTACGCAGCTCTTCAACCAGCCAAAGATGGATGTCAACGCTTCGTCGGCGCTGACCATCGAAGAAGACATCGAATCAAAGTTGAACGGTGCCGTTCGCACCATCAATCGTGGCGGTAATCCAGCACAGGGCGCTGCCATGTTCATCAACGGTTTGAATTCTTTGAACTCCAACTCACAGCCTTTGGTGGTTGTCGATGGAGTGGTTTGGGATATGCAGTACGATCGTACAACGCTCCACACAGGTTTCGTTAACAACGTCTTCAACATTCTCGACCCAGAAGACATCGCCGATGTCAAGATCATCAAGAATGGTACGGCGCTCTATGGTGCCAAGGGTGGTAACGGTGTGATTGAAATCACCACCAAGCGTGGCCGCAGCATGGTAACTCGAATCAACATTCGCGCTTACGGTGGCTACGAGTTGGCCCCTTCTAAGCTGAGAATGATGGATGCCAACCAATACCGCAACTACGTTACGGAATTCTTGGGAACAACTCAGAAAGGTCAGGACTATTTCAAGAACAATACGATTGTTCCGACCTTCATGAACGAAGACCCCAACTATCTGCTTTATCCGATTTACCACAACAACACGGACTGGCAGGACGGCATGTATGACAACGCTTTCACCCAAAACTACAAGGTTAACGTAGAAGGTGGTGACGATGTCGCCATGTACAACCTCTCTTTGGGTTACTCCGCTGCTGATGCAACGGCCAAGAAAACCGACTTCAACCGTTTGAACATCCGCTTCAACAGCGACGTCGTGTTGTTCAAGGATTTGAACACGGCCATCGACATCTCTTACGTGCGTAACGCATACAACCTCCGCGACAACGGTTGGGCTTCCGACTATTCAAATAGCATTATCTCTTCACCCAATGTGTTGGGATTGATTCAGTCTCCGTTCATCAGCCCGTATGCACACTACGTATATTATGAAAACGGCGGCTTGCACGTGGGCCACACCACAACGCAGTTCTCTGGAAAGAACTATACGGATGCCAACAACCCGTACCGTTTCGCTGAGGACTTCGGCTATGCTGGTTATGTCAATCCTTATTGGATTCTCTCCAACGGCGACGGCGACAACAAGAACAACATGGAGCAGACCCAGTTTGCCATCAACGTGATGCCGCAATACAAGATTGGCAAGTACCTCAAGTTGAGCAACCGCTTCAGCTACATCATGACGCGTAACAACGAAAAGTACTATCTGCCTCACGACGGTACGCCTACGACAACTGTCGCTGGTCTTGGTGCTGTTTCTTCTACGCTCCGTTCGCAGTTCACGAAAGAAACCACGCTCTTCAACGATTTCCGCATCGATTGGAAACGTCAGTTCGGCGGTCACTTCGTTAACGTATTGGGCGGCTTCCGTATGTCTTCCTTCTCATACAACAACAGCAACATGGTCGGTTACAACAACGACCAGGACAAGATGCCAAACATGAGCATGTCGTTGCAGTATAAGGAAGCAGGCGGTACGAGCGACAAGTGGGTTAACCTCGCTTACTACCTCAATGCCGACTACAACTACCAGAACAAGTATTTCCTCAACATCGGTACAACGATGGAAGCCTCTTCACGTTTCGGTAAGGAAGCCTCTGAGGGAATCAAGTTCGCAGGTGTCAAATGGGGTCTCTTCCCATCTGTACAGCTCGGTTGGTTGATGTCTTCTGAAAAGTGGTTCAATGTCAAAGGCATTGACTATTTGAAGCTCACCGCCGGTTACGAAGAATCAGGTAACGACAACGTAGACTACTACGCAGCACGTACCTACTTCCGCAACCTCCGCTTCATGAAGGAAGCCACAGCCTTGAAGTTGGCCAACATCCAGAATCCAACCATCCAGTGGGAAACCAACCACCGTTTCAATGTCGGTTTGCAGACCAATTTGCTGAACAACCGCTTGGCCCTTGGTGTTGAATATTTCTACGGCAAGACCACCAACCTCTTGACCCGCAAGCCTGTGAGCGACATCACTGGTCTGCCATACATGTGGGCCAACGATGGTGCGTTGAAGAACAGCGGCGTTGAAGCCAACGTTAATGCCGTTTTGGTCAACACGCGCAACTGGAAGTGGGAAGCTGGTTTCAGCGTAGGCCACTACAAGAATGAAATCACTGAGTTGCCCGACGGCTCACTCAACTACATCACCACTTACGCTTTGGATGCCAACGGCAACAAGGACCTCTCCACGGCCAAGACCATCCACGGCTACACTTCTTCCATCTACGGAAAGAACAACATCCTGACCGCTGTCGGTTCTGCTGCTGGCGTCTTCTATGGTTATCAAACCGCCGGTGTCTTCGCCAGCGATGCTGAAGCCAAGGCAGCTGGTTTGAAATACCCGACCGGACTCGTACAGAATCCTTACCGCGACTTCAAGGCCGGTGACGTTCGTTTCGTAGACCAGAATGGTGACGGCTGGATTTCTGAAGCCGATATGGTTCAGATTGGTGATCCCAACCCAGATATCTATGGTAACATCTTTACCAACTTGACTTGGAAGAACTTGACGCTCTCTCTCGACTTCAAGTACTCTCTCGGAAATGATATCTACAACTACCAGCGTTCACAGCTTGAAAGTGCCAACGGCATTTACAACCAGACCGCTGCCGTTGTCAACCGTTGGAAGTATAACGGACAGGTTACGGATATGCCTCGCACCATGGCAAGCACCAGCGAAGAGTGGGTCAACAACGAACGTTTCTCAGACCGTTGGATTGAAGACGGTTCATACTTGAAGCTCAAGAAAGTTCGTCTGACTTACAAGTTCCCTGTCAACCTCAGCTGGTTGCAAGGCCTCTCTGTTTACGGAGAAGCCACCAACTTGTTCACGGTTACGAAGTACTTAGGAAACGATCCTGAAGTTTCTGCTGGCAACAGCGTTCTCTATCAGGGAATCGACACTGGCATGCTTCCGAAGAACCGAAGCTTCAATCTTGGTGTGACCATCAACTTGTAATCTGAAAACAAAAGCAGTTTGAATAACAAGCGTGCCCCAGCACAATTTGGGGCAACACCTTCAGCGTGTGGGGCATGCTTTTCTATTCATAGACAGGAAATGTCGGCAGCGCTTCCAAGTCCGCTTGATAGCCATGCAGAGCAGCTCCTGTCTTATGCAAGGATCCTGCAAAATAGAAATAAAACAATGAAAAAGAAATCGATTATAGGCGTGTTCGTATCCCTCTTGGGATTGGGCATGACGACGACTTCCTGCGAGGATATGCTCACTCCAGACATGGATCTCTACACGGAGAACTTCTCTGGACGTGATACCATCAATTTCTACTATGGTATCCTCTCCAACGTCCAGGATATGGTTGAAAACAATATTCTCTTGGGCGACCTCCGCAGCGATATGGTCGATACAACTTCCTATGTGAGCGACACGGTGGCCCGCATTTCCAATTTCGATAAAGTGGAAGACGGAGACAACGGATTGCTGAATCGTTCGGCCTACTACAAAGTCATCAACCAGTGTAACTTCTACATTGCCAAGGCTGACACGATGGCCAAGAAAAACAACAATTACTATATGCGCTGCGAGTACGCTCAGGTGCAGATGGTACGTGCTTGGACCTACATGCAGCTCGTGCAGAACTACGGCGAAGTACCTTTCATCACGAAGCCGGTTGACAATGCCAACACAGGTTGGGAAAAGAATCCTGAAGAAGGTTTCGTCAGTGTTGACAACCTGCTCAGCAAGCTCATGAAGGCCGGCTTGATGCAGGCTTACAACTATTCCAAGAAAGGAACGCCTGCTTACCCCTCCGTCAATAATGGTGCAATGAACATCGACCCCAAGAAGTTCGTCTTCCAGCCAGACATCATCATGGGCGACCTTTATTTGATGCGCGGCGACAACCAGCAGGACTACGAGATGGCTGCTCAGTATTATTATAATTTTATTGAGGAAGAAGCTCGTCTCAAGAGTAACGTCCCGTCAGGCGATTATTGTGGTCTTAGCAAAAACACTTTCAATGGTAAGGAATCTTATGAATGGAGTAGTGCAGGTTCATATAGTTTGTTGTTTGCAGACAGGGGCTCAAAGGTTGGTAGTGATGTCATTACTTTGATGGCTTCAGCAGCCAACTCTTCGTTCGGTACGGTTCTGACACGTGCTGCTCAGATTTACGGTTTTGATGCCAACTCAACGACCTCTTCTTCTATCGAGAAGGATGATGACGGTAAAGATAAAGAAGTTGCTTCTGGTAAGATTTCAATTTCTGCCAACTTCAAGAATCGTCAGGTAAGTGCTTCAAAGAGCTACCTCAATCTGAGCGAAAGCCAGTTGGCGCACTTCAATGAAGGTTTTGACAATGTCACGGACGTGAAGTATATTGAAATCGGTGATGGCCGTATCAATGGAAATCTTGCCAAGTTCAACACAACGGTTGGCAAGATGACCTTCGTTACCAAGCGTGCCTTTGTTAATTCTGGTGCTAATTACACTGGTTCTTTCTCTATCGGAACGGGTTCATGTTCATACAACTACACTTTCCCGCTTTACCGCTTGCGTCAGATTTACTTGCGTTTCGCTGAAGCCGTCAACCGTGCCGGTTATCCGCGTTATGCTTACGCCATCTTGCGCGATGGTTTGAGCTCGAAGACCATTCCTTCAATCATGACCGACTCTATCAACGAGAACAACCAGATTGTTCCTTACGCTTCTCGTGTGGTTGATGGTGCCAGCTACATCGACATCAATGAGTTGCGTCGTGCGAAGAACATGCCTTGGCTTGACTTCAACAGCGAGTCTTACTTCGACAAGGTTCAAGGTATCCACGAGACTGGTTGCAACGTCACCAGCGACAAAGATACGCTTTCTCTCTACCACGTCGTAGTTGGTCAGCGCATCGCAGCAGAAGAAGCCCGCTCAGCAGGCACGGCTGTTAACCCTGCAGAGGTTCTCCGCTACACCAACTTGCTCCAAAAGGAAGGCACTAACGTGTCAGACGTCTATAATCCTTCAGGTGCTCTCGCCGATGCCGAAACTGGCGAAACTCCAGCCGAACCGCTGCCAGCCGCAGATCCTGTTATCCCTGCCAGCATTGGTAAGCAGATCAACGCCGTTGAATCTTTGATTTGCGACGAAATGGCGCTCGAAACAGCTTTCGAAGGTTGCCGCTTCTACGACTTGACTCGTATCGCACGCCACAAGAACAAGGACACTTGGGGTTATGCCACTCCTGACTTCGGTACGAACTGGTTCGCATGGACCATTGCCCGTCGTTCTGTTAACGCTAAGCCATACGAGAACATGACCGAATTTAATGGTGCTCTCTACACGAAGCTCCAGAACCAGAGCAACTGGTATCTCAAGAACCCAGTGTATTAATCTCCACATTCTTGCCTCCCCGCCACATTGACGGGAAAGCAATGAAGTATTTCAATAAAAAAAGCCCCGCGACTTGTTGGTCGCGGGGCTTTTTTAGTTCGTTGCAGTGCTTTATTTGTTTCGGTTTTTTGTTTCGGGGCTTCGTTTTGGATTTTCGTTTTGGCGCTTCGTTCCGGCAAATATTTGCATTGGTAAGGTCGGCTTTTTATGAAGTCTTGGGGTAGGGTGTTTAAAATCAAGAAAAAATCAAGATTGGTAGAGAGGCGAGGCATGAGGCGCAGCACTGTAGCTCACTTTGCTTGCAAAGTGAGGGGGACGAATGTTGAGCGGGCAAGCACGCGCAAAAAATTTAAAAGGTCATGCCCCAGATTTTCGCCACATGTCCGTGGCCCTCACTTTGCGAGCAAAGTGAGCTACAATGAAGCCTTGGGGTAGAGTGTTCAATATCGAAATATTAAAGGTTAGCGTGTACGACATGGCTGCAAGCGGCTTCGCACGGACATTCGGCGGAGGTCTGAGGCGAAGCACTGTAGCTCACTTTGCTTGCAAAGTGAGGGGGACGAATATAGTGGCGGCCAAGCACGCGCAAAAAAATCAACAAGGTCATGCCCCAGATTTTCGCCACATGTCCGTGGCCCTCACTTTGCAAGCAAAGTGAGCTACAGTGCTTTCGCCCCAAATTTCGCCACATATCCGTGGCCCTCACTTTGCGAGCAAAGTGAGCTACCATGCTGGCGCCCCCGACTTTCGCCATGCGTCCGTTTCCCTCATTAATCCATGCTTCAATTCCATCAAAAATCCAATCCGTTTTCATGGAAATAGCAAAACGCTTCATCCGTCTTCAGAAGAACTTTACTATGACTTAATACAGATTTACTTTACACGGTTTTAACATT
>UMAO01047118.1_pt1 | contig 19669 bp, 26 predicted proteins | sample 1963741 | NCBI WGS metagenome assembly UMAO01 (sample SAMEA4835919, study PRJEB28245) | human gut metagenome | biome: gut microbiome; material: fecal sample | place: Denmark | collected 2008
AATCAGTAGGTTGTGGGTTCAAGTCCTATTTTCGGCACCATCTTGTCCCGTTAGCTCAGCTGGTAGAGCACTTGACTTTTAATCAAGGGGTCAGCGGTTCGAATCTGCTACGGGACACCAACTTTTTATTTGATGCCTCGGTGGTGGAATAGGTAGACACGTGGGACTTAAAATCCCATGGCTGATGAAGCCGTGCCGGTTCGACTCCGGCCCGGGGTACCATTTTTTTGGGGCTATAGCTCAGCTGGGAGAGCGCCTGTTTTGCACGCAGGAGGTCAGCGGTTCGATCCCGCTTAGCTCCACCAGAATAACTTTTAATACTAAATAGATTCATTAGGAACATATGGCGGTGTGGCTCAGCTGGCTAGAGCAATCGGTTCATACCCGATAGGTCGGGGGTTCGAATCCCTCCGCCGCTACCATTTAAAGAACTGGACCCATAGCTCAGTTGGTTAGAGCTATCGGCTCATAACCGATCGGTTGTAGGTTCGAGTCCTACTGGGTCCACCATTTAGTAAAATTCATATTAATGACACGGAGAAATACCCAAGCCCGGTTGAAGGGATCGGTCTTGAAAACCGACAGGGGATGAAAGTCCCGCGGGGGTTCGAATCCCTCTTTCTCCGCCATTTATATCGCGGGGTGGAGCAGTCTGGTAGCTCGCCGGGCTCATAACCCGGAGGTCGTTGGTTCAAATCCTTCCCCCGCAACCAATTTTACGGTTCGGTGGTGTAGTGGTTAACATGCTAGTCTGTCACACTGGAGATCGCGGGTTCAAGTCCCGTCCGAACCGCCAGTTTTATTTTAATACTTGATTTTAAGAACTATCGAATAAATGTTAAATGGTTCGGTAGCTCAGCAGGTAGAGCACAGGACTGAAAATCCTGGTGTCGCGGGTTCGACCCCCGCCTGGACCACCATTTGAAGTTCATTAGAATTCAGGTATTCTATTAATTTTTAAAGAAATCACATGATTGTTTACGATTATGTGATTTTTTTGTTTAGGAAAATTTATTACGATACCAGGACTTCTTGGTCCTGTGTCGCAGAAGTTTTATTTGACTAAAAGAAAAAATAATATTATAATAACAGTTGTTATATATAACATATGTTATTTTAGGTGATACAATGGCGATAAAAAAGATTACATCAGAAGAAATTATTGAATCAGCTTTAAATTTTATTAAAGAAAAAGGATATGAAAATTTAAACGCTAGAAGCTTAGCTAGTCATTTAAAATGCTCAACCCAACCAATATATTTTCAGTTTCAAAATATGAATGATTTAAAACTTAATGTTTTAAAAAAAGCCAAGGAACATTATGAAACATATATTTTAACTAATTTAAAAAAAGAAAACACTCTTTTTATGGGATGCCTAAAGGGAATGATTAATTATGCAAAAGAATATAAAAACATCTTTTCTTTTATTTTTGAAAAGGATTATGTAAAAACGCCTGAAGAGGATAAATTTAACAAGCAAATTGTTGAGGGTATTATGAAGGCTGGAGGTTATTCTTTTGAAGATGCTCTTATGTTTTTTAATCAAAGCTGGATTTTCTCATATGGAATTGCCTGTGGTATTATTAACGGATATATGATGTTTTCAGATGAAGAGATTGATAGTCTTTTAAAGCATCAATTTGAAGCTTTAAAATTATATTATAAGAGGAATTAAATTATGAATAAAATAGTTGTTAAAAATGTTTCTAAAGCATATAAAGATGTAAAAGCTTTAGATAATATAAATTTAGAAATTTTAGAAAATAAAATCACGGGGCTTTTAGGAACTAATGGTGCTGGGAAATCAACACTGATTAAAATTTTGACTGGTGAGATAAAACCTGATAATGGAACTATATTAATATTTGGCATTGATATAAAAAATATTGATGAAATAAGAAAAATAGTCAATGTATCTCCTCAAGAAAGTGCGATTATATCTAATTTAACAGTATATGAAAATTTAGAGTTTTTTGAGCATTTATATGGTATTAATGATGCTATGCTTATTGATGATATCATGATGCTATTTAATCTAAAAGAATTTAAAAATAAACGTTCTAAAACATTATCCGGAGGCTATAAGAAGCGCCTATCTATTGCAATTTCGCTTATAATAAGGCCTAGAATCCTTTTTCTTGATGAACCGACATTAGGATTAGATATTATTGCTAGACGCGATTTATGGCGCATTATAACGAAAATTAGTATGTCAACAACAATTGTTTTAACATCACATTATTTAGAAGAAATTGAATCCTTATGTGAAGATGTAATAATTTTGTCGAAGGGTCATGTTGCGTCAAAAGGAACTGTAAATGATATAAAAGAACTTTCAGGCTGTGATTCATTTGAGGACGCATTTGTTAAGATTGTAGGTGAAAGTGATGAAATATAAGGCTTTATTAAAGAAAACATTTTTTGAAATATTAAGAGATCCGGTTGTATACGTTTTTTGTGTATGTATGCCGATTCTAATGATTTTCCTTTTTGCAATAATAAATCATTATACAAATGGTACAACACAAATATTTGAAATGGAATCTCTTATTCCTGGTATAATTGTTTTTTCTTTTTCCTTTATCACGCTTACTTTTTCTTTAACTATTTCTAAGGATATGAAATCAGCTGTGTTAAGACGGATATATATAGCCCCCATTAAAAACCCGACATATTTTAATTTGTTATTTAGTTGTTGGGATTGTTGGATCATTTATTCAAGAGATTTTGGCTATTTTAACGGGATTTATAGTATCTTTAATTTTAAAGACAACGTATTTTAATATTATAAGTGCTTTTATGTTGATACTTGTGAATATTCCTATTTCATTAATTTTTATTTTTTTAGGTATTATACTTGGAATGTTACTAAGTGATACTGCTGCACCTGGTGTTTCATCAATATTAATTTCAGCATCAGGAATACTGGGTGGTGCTTGGATGCCTATTGAATCTATGGGTGGATTTATGATTATATCAAGCTTTTTACCCTTTTATCCTGCAGTATATTTAGGACGCTTTGCAACAGGCGCTAAAACGGTATTTAATGAGCCTTACAATTTTAATTCTAGCAATTGGTATTACTTATTGGTGCTTATTTTATATATGATAATTTTATGTTTCCTAGCTAGTATAATTACACAAAAAAAGCGATAAATATTCAGTATAAAATTGGTGAAAATTAAAAACAGAAGAAAAAAATAAGTTTTTGGTTAGGTGATTACTTAACCTTTTTTATTGATTTTACATTAAATTTAATCTGATTTTGTCTCTTGAAAACGTTTTCATACGAGAAAATGCAAAAAAAATTAAAAAAAATCGCATTTTTCGCCTCTTTATTATAATGGAGGTGTAAAAATGAAAAAAATAAAAAAGATTTTATTTTCATTAGCTGCAGGGGTTATTGTTTCACTTCAAGCTTTAAATGCTTCTGCAGAAGGATTTACAAAGCTTGATATTGGTGTTGGAAAAACAATAATATCCTATAGTGACATTAATTATGGTCAGTATGAAGATGGTGATTATTTTGTCAGAACAACTGGTGCATATCCTATCAAAAAGGATGAGATATTTGTTATCTATGGTTCACAAAATTTTATTGGTAATTTTAATGATGTATTACCAGTTAGTTATACAATGTATTATGATGACGGCCCATCAGAGGATTTAACGACAAACTGGCAATTAGGTGGATGGTATGCAAGAGCATATATTCAAAACAATTCAGGTAAGGATGGTTATGTTGAAATTACTGATTTTGGAGTTCCTAAAGGAATGCTGTCTGATGAGGTTGTTGAAGAACTAGATATGCGTCGTGTTTCACAGCTTGATGAATGTAATTTTGATGGCTTTTCAGCTTTTGCAGGAACTTCTGAATATTATACAACAGATAAAAGCTATACTTTAGTTACTTCAAATGAGGTTGAATTAACAAAAGAAAAAGTTATCGAAAATTTTTATTGTGTTGATAATGGAATGATTATAAGAGATATTACAGTCACAGATTGGAATTATGAACAAAAGGCTGGTAATTATTATGCTAATATTTTTGCAAGAGATCGTTCCGGAAACTATAAAGAATATAAGCTTAATATTATGGTTTATGAAAAAAGAGATGCTCAAATTCTAGGACCAGACGAATGTGATATATATTTATCACAAATAGGTAATTTTGATATTAATCGAATTTTAGATGAGTATAGTGGTGATTATTATAATCAATCATATGAATTGGCAATGAGTGATGATGATATTAATTTAATCTATAACAGGATGAGCTATCCAAATAGCTTCAATGTTGAAATTGAATGTGAATTTGAAACAGGTGACGTTATATATAAAACAATTACGATAAATATTATTGATGATATTCCACCTGAGCTATTTGTAAAAAAGACCGTTTATTTAACCGAAGAGTTAAGTAAAATGACAAATGATGAAATTATTATTATGGTTATGCAAGCACTTCGTGAACAAGGTGTAGAAGCAAGTAGTGTGTTACTTTCTGATGAGGCGAGTATCCCAACGGAAGAAGGAGAATATAAGCTTGATTTCACCTATGTTGTGGAGGGGGAAACTAAAAATGGTGTCTTAAATTTGAATGTTATTGATTCTAAGAAAATAGAACCTGTTTCAAAGACAATTCTTACAGCTTCAAGCATTACAAGAGGCTTTGACAGTAACGAACTTTTAAAATTGATTGGAGACAAGCTCTTAAATAAAGGTATTTCTTATGATAATCTTATAATAACCTCAGATTTAAATAAGATTCCATCATCTGCTGGTGATTACAATATTTCATTTAGTTATGATAGTGATGGTATTGAAAAAGAAGGAGAACTTCATTTAACTCTTGAGGATGCTAAAGAAAGCGATGGTATAAATCCTATATTCTTCATTATTGGCGGAGTCGCTTTAGCTGGTCTTTCTATATTTGCTTTTGTTAAGGCTAAGAAGCGTCGTCGTGTCTAGCACTTTTAATTAATTTATGCTATAATCACCTTATCTTTAGGTAAGGTGATTTTTATGTTTAATGATACTATTTGTGCGATTGCAACTCCTTATGGTGTAGGAGCAATTTCAGTAATTAGAGTTAGTGGAGATGATGCCATTTTTATTGTAAATAAAGTGTTTAAAGGAAAAAGCTTAGAAGAAGCTAAGCCTAATACTATTCATTATGGGTATATAATTGATGGAAAAGACATAATTGATGAGGTAATGGTTTCTGTATTTCATGCACCTAAGTCATTTACGGGTGAGAATTCATGTGAAATAAGCTGCCATGGTGGTATTTATAATACTAATAGAGTACTTGAGGTAATTTTGAAAAATGGTGCTAGAATGGCTGAACCAGGTGAATACTCTAAAAGAGCTTTTTTAAATGGTCGAATTGACCTTGCACAATCAGAAGCGATTATGGATATAATTAGCTCATCAAATGAATTAGCCTTGAAAGCTTCAATTCATTCGCTTCGTAAGGGTACAACAAATCTTATTAAAGCTTTAAGAGAAAAGCTTTTAGATTTAATTGCTAAAATAGAAGTAAATATTGATTATCCAGAATATGATGATGCAGTGGTTATGACAGATGAAATTATTGAACCTGTCGTAAAAGATTTAATTACTGAAATGAAGGATATTTTAAAGCATTCACGTTTAGGTGTTATGGCTGTTAACGGAGTTAAGACTGCTATTGTAGGTCGTCCTAATGTTGGAAAGTCATCGCTATTAAATATGCTTCTTGAAGAGGATAAGGCTATTGTTACTGATATAGCTGGTACAACAAGAGATATTATCGAAGGTGAGTTAACCCTTGGAAATGTGACCTTGAAGCTCGTTGATACAGCTGGTATTAGAAAAAGTACGGATGTTGTGGAAAAGATTGGTATTGAGCGTTCTAAGAAGGCTATTGATGAATGTGAGGTATGTCTTTTAGTGTTAGATTCATCACACCCTTTAGAGGAAGAGGACAAGGAGCTTTTAAAGCTAACCGAGTCTAAACAAAGAATCATTATTTTTAACAAAACGGATTTACCAAGAAAAATTAATTTAGATATACCACATATAGATATTTCGGCTCTTCATTCTGAGGGAATAGCTTTGCTTGAGACGGCTTTATTAGATATAACTAAAATAAATGAATTTAATGCTAATGATAATAATTATCTGTCAAATACAAGACATGTGGCATTAATGAGTAAAGCTTTAGATTCTTTAAAATCAGCATATAATGCATGTCTAAATCACATTGATGTTGATATGATTGAAATTGATATTAAGGATGCTTGGTATAAGCTTGGAAGCATTATTGGGGAGGAATCACCAGAATTATTAATTAACGAGTTATTTTCTAAATTTTGCTTAGGTAAATAAATTTCAGTAAAATTTGCAATTGCATTGTAGAAAATACGTAAATATGATTGCAAATTTTAAAAAATAGGTTTTTTTATGATAAAAAGAAATATTGAAGGTATATTTGAAAATACAATTAAGCACTATTCAATAGCCTTACTAATAGGTCCTAGAGCTATTGGCAAATATACTTTGCTATATAATGCATTTGTAAATAAAGGCTATTTTTATGTTTCATTAGATGATTCATTAGAGCTGTCAGCTGCAATTACAGATCCTAAAATATTTTTAGAAATGCATCTACTCCCGTTATAATAGATGATGTTCAAAAGACTCCAGAGCTTTTTCCCGAGCTTGAAAAAATAGTAAATGAATCAAGACTCAAAAATGGGAATAAAAAAGTGATGGATTATATATATTATCAGGATTTCAAAGACAAAAGCTTTTAAATATATTGTAAGAGGATTTTTCCATGTTTTATATGATGATTTGAATATGAAAACACAGCTATTTTATTCATCATATTTAACAACATATTTGGAAAAAGATTTAAAAGAATTAGTATATGATAATTATTCTAAGCAGGTTGGTGTCTCAACAAATACAATAAAAGCATGGATTTCTGTTTTAGGTAAAACAGGCATTGTTTATCTAGTTGAAACATATAACGAAGAATCAATCATTAAAAGAGTAGTTAAAAGACCTAAAATGTATTTTTTTGACACTGGATTTGCAGCATATTTATGTGGTATTGATAGTGCACAGACGTTACAAAAAAGTTTTTTAAAAGGAAGATTCTTTGAAACTTTTATTTTTAATGAAATAAGAAAAAGTTATATGAATGATGGCCAAATGCAACAGCTATATTATTATAGGGATAGCGAACAAAATAAGGTCGATTTAATATTATTAAAAATGGAGTTCTTTCTTGTGTTGAAATTAAGGCTTTGCATATGTTTAACGCAAGTAATACTAAAGGCTTTAGGATGCTTCAAAATACTAGGTATGAAAAAGGCAAGAACGCTATTATTTGTAAAGCTGATAAAATTTCTATTATAAGTGATGGAGCTTTGATTTTACCTATAAGCTCCATTTAATTTTGATAAAATAAAAAACAATTTTTGACAAAATAATTTAAACATAATAAAAGTGTGTTATAATTAGATTAGAAGTTGGGTCTAGTTTTATTAAGCCTATTAGTTTGGAGGGATTGTTATGTTTTGCAAGTATTGTGGTAAGGAAATTGAAGATGATTCGAAATTTTGTAAATTTTGTGGAAATGCTTTAACGCAGGCAATAGTAGAATCTTCAATTAGTAAAGAAATAGTCGATGATGAGCCAGAGATAATTTATAGTTATAATTACACAACCAGTGAAAAAGAAAAGTGGTGTAAAACCATTTTTAATTGCTTTACTCATTGTTTTTGTGATTTTTCCACTAAGTGTTTTCATAATTTATAAAATTAGTAGTAATAGTGATTCTTCAGGAAATATAGTTGATAAAATTGTTGAAAGAAATATTACTAGTTCTGATTATGATATTACAAAATCAGAAGGTTTGACATCAATTTCTTTTACTATTACTCCAAGGGTTAAGATGAATACTTGTACGATTGAGTTTAAACTTTTAGATTCTAAGGAAAATATTGTTTATTCTGATACAATTTCTAAAAGTGACTTGATGAAAGGATCGTCATATACATATACCTTTAAATATGGCTTTACATCTGCGTTGTCTAGCTCTAAGTACTCGTGGAGAGTCTCAGGAAAATGTGTTGATTAGTTTTATTTGTAGGATATGAATAAACTTGATCATGATGTCATTGAATTTGTTATAAAAAAGCAAATAAAAGAGTCTATAGTGACTCTTTTATGTTTATATTAACTTATAACTAATTTTTAAATTATTATCTTTAGCTTTAATATTAGCAATGCTTCCACAAATAATAGGAATTTGGGGCTTTAAATGACCAAAATCAGCATTGATTATAATTGGTACATTTAAGTCATTTAAAACATCTAAAACCGCATCATCCATTGTAAGTCCTATAAAATCAGTATTGTATTTAAGAGGACGTCCAAAGATAAAGCCTTTAGCATTTTCAAACCAACCACAGCGTTTCATTTGAAGTAATGCAAGCTTTAGATTCCATGCTTCAAGATCACAAGCTTCTAAAAACCAAATAATACCATCGTCCTTATATTTGGCATTAAATTCTTTAACTTTATCGTAGGGTGTTCCAATAATATATGTAAGACAATCGATACAACCACCAAGAAGACGACCTTCCATTTCAATTTTATTTTGATTTAAAACAAGCTTTTTAACAGTATCATAATTATAACCAACATAAGGATTATCTTCTGTTTTAAGGCTTTGAAGCTCAAAATGAGAATAACCTTTGAATTCAAGCTGTTTACCTTTTAATAAATCAATTACCTTTAAAAGACTTAAATCAAGCTTTGTTTGTCCAAATTCAGGTGCACATGGTCCATAAAGAGTTGCTACATCACATAAGGTTGTAAGAGTGAAGGTTAGGTTTGTGTTGTCAGAATATCCCATAAACCATTTAGGAGGACTATCTTTAATTAGATTAAAATCAATATCATCAAGGATTTCATTCATTAGATTTCCACCACCAACAGACATAAGAAGGTTAGTATTACTTAAATAGCTGTCCATAAATTCCTTGGCACATAGGAGGTTTGTATTTGAACGAAAGCCAATTGTATTAAAAATATTAGGTCCCTTGATGATATTAAAGCCCAAATCATTAAAATGCTTTATTGCAAGCTTAAGCCTTGAATTATATGGCTCGGTTGTGCAACCAAAGCTTGGGGCTATAAGGGTTATATTATTTTCTTTTTTATTTAAAAACTGTGGATATTTCATTTTATCACCTAAAAAAATTATAACAATCAAATATTTGAATGTCAAATTGGTCTTTTTAAATACTTAAATAAATGGTATAATTGGCTCGGAAGGATTGATTTCATGTTACTAAAAAAAATATATAATTTTTATCATAAAAAAACAGAAAAAATAGTTGATGAATTAGATAAGGATTCACCTATTAAGGTTCAAGAAAGATATGATATAAAGCCTTATGATGATATAAAATATAATTTAATATATGCTCATGATGAATTACTTGTTGATGACGATAATATTATTATAGCTACTCGTAAATATAAAAAATGTTTAATTAAAATATGCTTAGTGCATAATTTTGAAATGTTTAAAAATTATAAGCTTGATAATGAATCTTTAAAGCAATATGCTATAGCTAAGGGTTATTTAGAAGAAGCGTCTATGGATGATTTTGATACAGAAAATGAAGTTATTATTGTTGTGTTTAGACAAAAAACAGAAGAAATAAAGAAGTATTGTTTTATTAATGCTAAGGCTTCTAAAAAGTCTTATGAGCAATATTTTATTTATGATGAAAATCATGCTCAGCTTTTAAGATATAGAGAACTTATAGATTTTGATACACAAATAGAGGGCTATAATACAGCAATGTATTTTGATTTAGCTTGTGTCGATAAGGAGGCGTACTAATGTTTGGATTTAAACCCCTTTCAAGAAAAAATACAATTATTATAACGATTGTTTCATTTGTGGTTTTAATTGGTTTAATTTGCTTATATGTATTTAAATTAAATGAAAAATGGCTCATGGTACTAATTATGATTATGTCAGTAGTATCAATGGTATCATTGAATTCAATGATATCAAAGCTTATTGTATTTAAGCCTCGTAAGCAATTATATCCTAAGGGCTATTACGAAGCACAAGGATATGAAGCCTTAGAAGCTAAGCTTAATAAAGCTGGATTTAAGATGACCTCTAAGCAATATGGGTCAGGCTATATAAAAATAGAAGGGAAAACAGCATATAAAGTTATATTAATTGAAAATGATGATAGATATTTTAATCAAGGTCAGTCAAATGATAAGCCAACTAAAGGAATAGATAAATGTGAGGAATTTATAGGCTTTGAGTTTTTCTTGCGTCCAACAGAAGCGTCATTAAAGCGATTACCTGATTTTAGCTTTACGGGAGATAATGTTTTTTATACAGGCTTTTATTTTGATAGTGAAAATAATATGCTTGTAGAAGCTAATAAAATTGATCCTAAGCTTCATAATGATTCTTATTTGCATTTAAAAGAAATGCTTGGTCTTAAAGAAGTAGAAGCGCCTGTAATTAATAATGGGGATAAAAAAAGAAGAAATAAATAAAATTTGTAAAATAAACTTGCACAAAAATAAAAACTATGGTATTATAAATCGGTAAAACTTACTATAGTTACCTACAACTATGGCGGAAGGAGATTAAAGACTATGAAAAAAGGTATTCATCCAGATTATAAGAAGGTAATTTGTACTTGTACTACTTGTGGAGCTCAATTCGAAACTGGTTCAGTTTTAGATGAAATCCGCGTAGATACTTGCTCAAATTGTCATCCATTCTATACTGGTAAGCAAGCATTTGCTTCAGCTGCTGGTCGTGTTGAACAATTCAACAAGCGTTATAATCTAAAGAAGTAATTTAAATTGGTGGATCTTACGGTCCACTTTTTCTTTACTCTTTTTTGCGATTAAGGTATAATATTTTTGTTTGTTAGGAAGGTGTTTTAAGTGAATTATTATAATAATCAAGGGGGAAGAATTGAGGTTATTTGTGGACCAATGTTTGCGGGTAAAACGGAAGAGCTAATTAGAAGAGTTACAAGAATGGAATACGCTCATAAAAACTTCTTAGTCTTTAAGCCTTTAATCGATAATAGATATTCAATTGATGAGGTTGTAAGCCATTCTAAATATAAAAAAAAGGCGATAAATATTAAGGAAGCTAAAGAAATTCTTCCTTATATAACTGATGATATTCAAGCAATTGTTGTTGATGAGGTTCAATTTTTTGATGAGAGTATGATTAGTGTATTAACTAATTTAGCTAATAAGGGACTTAGAGTTATTTGTGCTGGTCTAGATCTAGATTTTAAGGGAAAGCCATTTGGTATTATTCCATCTCTTCTTGCAATTGCTGAAAGAATTACTAAGCTTACAGCTATTTGTATGTGCTGTGGTGAAGAGGCTACTCGTACTCAAAGAATAATTGATGGACATGAGGCTTATGATGATGATCCTGTTGTGCTAGTTGGTGCTAAAGAGTCATACGAAGCAAGATGTCGAAGATGTCATAAGGTATTACATCGTGGCTAGTCATGAGTATTATATGCTAGAAGCCTTAAGTGAGGCTAAAAAAGCTTATAAAAAGAAGGAAATGCCTATAGGCTGTGTTGTTGTTTATAATGACAAGATAATTGCTAAAGCTCATAATATGCGTGAGAGGTATAATCATGTTCTTTCGCATGCGGAAGTATTAGCTTTAAAAAAAGCTAATAAAAAAATGAAATGCTGGCATCTTGAGGAGGCTTCAATTTATATCACGTTAGAACCTTGTCCAATGTGTGCAGGTGCAATTATTAATGCAAGACTTAAAAATGTATATTTTGGAGCTTATAATAAAAAAGGTGGCTGTGCCGGATCTTATATCGATTTATTTAAATATAATTTTTCTAATCCACAAATTCACTATGAAGGGGGGATTTTGGAGGAAGAATGTAAAAACTTGCTACAAAGCTTTTTTAAAGAGCTAAGAGGCAAGGAAAAAGAATAAAAAGGATTTGCTTTTAATAGTAAGTTATGATACAATAATTTTGCTTTACCCAAGCAGGGGCGGTGAATCAGGTCAGGATCGGAAGGTAGCAGCCTTAAGCTTAGCTTTTGTTGTGGGTAAGGCACTTTTTTTGCCCTTATAGTTCATCGGTAGAACGCAGCCATGGTAAGGCTGAAAGGTAAGTCCGACTCTTACTAGGGGCACCACTGGTTTTAGAAATATAGGTTTGATACAAATAAAATAATGTATCAAGCCGTTTTTTATACCTAAAATAATATTATTTGAAAGGATTTAGCCTATTTTTAAGGCGTATTGCTTGAAATTTGAAGATTTTTGTTTCATTTTTTAGACCCTGTTTTCTTTTTATAATCAACTAGAAAATAAAAGGTATCAGCAAGAAAACGAAAGCCCTCTGCTAGAAAATGATAGCTGTAGTAAGAAAACAAAAGCTAACAGGACTATAAACCTACATAATTATAAGGGAAGAAAATTCGAGGTACTTTTAAAAAATGTCGGTGTAAATGTCGCTGTGTAGTTGAAAAATGTCGCACACAATGTTATAGTTTTAATATGAAAAAATAAGATACGAGGAGATATAAAATGTTCATTGAATCTAATAAAATAGAACTTAAATCTAAATATACTGATCAAATTGTCAAAATATACTGATCAAATTATCAAAGAAATTGTAGCTTTTATTAATGCTGATGGCGGGAAAATTTATATTGGAATTAATGATGATGGAACTGTATGTGGCGCACAAAAAATTGATGAATCTTTAAGAAGTATTTCGGACATTATCACCACTCAAAATAGAACCAAATGCAATTGATAGCGTAAAAACTGAACTAGAAATTATAGAAGGATTACCCGTTATTGTTATAAATGTTAAAAAGGGCATTTCGCCATTATATTGCATAAAAAAATATGGATTTTCATCAAGTGGTTGTATGATTAGAATAGGTTCTAGTTGTAGAGAAATGAGTGAATTGCAGATTAAGGAAAGATATAAAATGCGTTTTTTTGATGATGACATAATTGTTTCCTCACCTACAAATTTAAAAACATTATCTTTTTTTACACTTAAAAATTCGTATTTAGAAATGGGATATAAGCTTAATGATGATACCTTTGAAACAAATTTAAAACTTGTTAATAATAATGGGGATTATAATGTAATGGCAGAATTATTGTCAGATAACAATAGATATTCACTCATATTTGTTAAATTTAGTGGAATCAATAAAGCAAGCATTTCCCAACGAAGTGATTATGGAAATAAGTCTATTATATTTGGCTTTAAACAAATGATGAACAGAATAGCATCTGAAAATATATGTATTTCAAATACTACAGTAAGGCCTAGAATTGATACTTATTTATTTGATTATGATAGCGTTAATGAAGCAATAGTAAATGCAATTGTTCACAATGATTGGTCTATTGCAGAACCACAAGTATCTTTTTTTCATGATAGAATTGAAATACTATCTCATGGAGGATTACCGCATACTTTATCAACAAAAATGAAAGACAAATTATAGAATTAATTTTAAATGATCCCACTTTAACAGCAGAAAAATTATCAATCGAAATTAATAAAACAAAAAGAACAGCTGAAAGATATTTGAAATCATTACAAGAAAAAGGATATATTGAAAGAAATGGTTCAGATAAAAATGGTTATTGGAAAGTTTTAAAATAACAAATATTATTGTATAAATAGCTATGTAAATGTCTGAATTTTTGATGATGTTGAAAATTATTCATATGGTGTATAAAGGAAAATAAAAAAATGAATGCAGTAGATTACTTAGAAAAAGAAGTAATATTAAAGACTGATAGACCATTAGGTTCAAGACATCCACAATATGGTTTTATCTATATGTTAAATTATGGATATGTACCTGATACTATTAGTGGAGATGGTGAAGAATTAGATGTATATTTAATTGGAGAATTTGAACAGGTTAAAACTAGTAGTGGCAAAGTTATTGCAATTATACATAGGACTAATGATGACGATGATAAGCTTATTGTTTCTAAAAATGGAAATGATTATTCTGATGATGCAATTAGAACATTAACTGAATTTCAAGAAAGATATTTTGATTCAATAATTATAAGAAATAAATAATTTATTAATAGGAGAATGTGATTTTATGAGTTTTGATTTTAAAAAAGAATATAAAGAATTTTATATGCCTAAAAACAAGCCAAGTATTGTTGAAATACCAAGAATGAATTATATAGCCGTTAGGGGAATAGGAAATCCAAATGAAGAAAACGGAGATTACCAAAACACTATTGGTTTGTTGTATGGAGTAGCATATACTATAAAAATGAGTTATAAAGGAACTCATAAAATAGAAGGCTTTTTTGATTATGTTGTACCACCACTTGAAGGCTTTTGGTGGCAGGACGGTTTAACTGGAAGCATTGATTATGATAATAAAGATGCAATGCATTTTATATCAATTATAAGATTACCTGATTTTGTGACTAAAGAAGATTTTAAGTGGGCCATTGAAGAAGCTACAAAGAAAAAGAAACAAGATTTTTCAAGAGTTGAATTTTTAACTTATGAAGAAGGCCTATGTGTTCAATGCATGCATATAGGTTCCTATAATGATGAACCAGCAACCGTTAATGCAATGCATGAATATATGAAAGAAAATGGTTATGAACTAGATATAACTGATGAAAGATATCATCATGAAATCTATTTAAGTGATCCAAGAAAATGTGATAATAATAAATTAAAAACTGTAATTAGACACCCAATAAAGAAAATTAATAGGGATAGTACCAATCACTTTTAAGAATCTAATAGTTAAAAAGAACTAATCATTTCATTCAGTCTTATTTTAAATATCATGATTTGCTGTTGCATCAATTATGTACCACTAAGCGTGGATATCAATTGGAATTATTTGATGTTAATATAGTTTTAGGAGGTGCTATTATGGATATAATTAAGATTGGAAATTTTATTCGTGAATGTAGAAAAAATAAGAACTTATCCCAAAAACAATTAGCGGATAAATTATTTATTGAGCCTAAAACTATTTCAAAGTGGGAAACGGGAAATGGTTTACCAGATGTTTCGATAATGAAAAATTTATGTAATGAATTAGATATATCTTTAAGCGAACTATTTATAGGAGAATATGTTAAAGATGAATCTTATGAATTAATAACAAAGCAAATACTCTTAAATGAATTTGAAAAAGAACGAATACGAAATAAAAAGAATTTAATTGGTGAAATTTTAATAGGATGTGCTTTTATTGCTGTTGTAATCACCTTAATATTATTTTCAGGATTTGCACCTATTGCAACATATTTGAAAATAATACTAGTTGCATTAGCATTAATCTTTATTGTTGTAGGCATAACAGGATTAATAATATTAGATGCTAATATTGGATATTTTGAATGTGCAGAATGTCATGAAAGATTTATACCTTCAGTTAAAGATTATACTTTTGGATTACATACATTAAAAAAAAGAAAGTTAACTTGTCCTAAATGTGGTAAAAAGACTTGGTGCTCTAAAAGAATTAATAAAAATATAGAAGTTAATAAATAAATAAATATCATTTTAAAAGATTCCTACAAAAAAATAATAGATATAATTAACTATCGTGTATAAATATTAAGTTGATTATAAAATAGTAATGTTATTGCGTTACGCAAAATGAAGGCAGTGTTACGCAAATTGATAGAAACGTTACGCAAAAAAAATAAGCGTTACGCATTTTGTATCAAAATAGTTTGTCATTGCCACTGGTTTTAGAAATATAGGTTTGATACAAATAAAATAATGTATCAAGCCTTTTTTGTTTAAAATAGTTTTATTTATGGTATTTTACCATGTTTTAAGGGGCTTGGCCTGAGATTTGAAGTATTTTTGGATCGGTAGTGGAAAATTTTTTTTGATATTAAATGACATAAATAAAAAGTATAATTTTTTTGAAAAGATTATTCCACTAGAACATCCTAGATATATTATGCAATATAATTCAAAAAATATGAAAACATTTTTTAACAAGTATTTGGTAGCTCTAAAAAACGTATAGTATAAAAAAAGAGAGCAAGGATAAAATAGTATAATTTGCATTAGATTTAGTTTATGGTATATTATAGTTAAACAAGAGGAGGCAAATTATGATATACACAAAAATTAGAATTGATTTTAAATATGGACCAAAAGAAAGATTTTATCGCGTTATTTTAGTGAAAGAAGATATTAATTTATTTAATTTAGGCGTTGGTTTAGGCTTAGCACTTGGAGCGGAATTTGAACATTGCTTTTTGATAACTGAAAGAAATCTTCATAAAGAATATGTTATGGCTGTTTTTATGGAAAATCCTGTTCCAGGTTCTAGGTATCTAGCAAATTATACATTAAATGATTTAGGTGATAAATTTTGTTATAAATATGATACTGGCGATGGCTGGGATTTTATGTGTAAAAAATATAAAAGAAAGGTTGAGTTAGATTCTAAAGAGGATATTATTGTATTAACAGGTGCTGGTCAAGGTATTTGGGAAGATAATATTAGGTCACTTTATGCCTTGTTTTCAGGTGAAATTAGTCCTCTTGAAAATCATGAAGACGAAAATAAGGGAATTTATTTCCCATGGAATTTTGAGATAGAAAAGTTTGGCGATTTTGATATGCCTTTAGATTTAGAAGAACTTAATCAAGACATAAGTATGCGCTACAAAAGGCTTGTTAATCGCTTTTTGAAGGAAGAAAAAGCATATATAAAAGAGAATAATATTGATATTAGCGATTTTGATTGTAAAGGACAATTAAAAACGAATGTATGTTAGGCTTGGAATTATGTGATCTATAAGGATATTTAAAAAATCAAAAGTTTGGCGAATCATAGGAAAAGATTTATCTAGATTCGAACTTAATAGAAATAATGTGAAAGAATATTTTTCTTAAATGATTATAAAATGTCATTTATTGATCGTAATGGCTTAACTAATTCAAATAAGTTTAGAAATTTTGGCTTTTCAAAATCAATAATTATGCTGTCATGCTAGATGGTGCAACAGAAGTTGGCAAATCTACTATTGCTAAAAATTTTGCCCAAAATGAATATAAGTCATATATAATGTTAGATTTTTCAGATGTTTCAAAAAAATTCTTAATATATTCGAAGATATTACTGATTTGAATATGTTTTTTTAAGATTGCAGTTAGAAACAGGGGTCACATTATATGAAAAAGAATTTCCTGCTTCATAAAATTTCATAGTTTTTAATAATTGCTTTATAATATTAATAATTAATATTTATTTAAAATGATTTTATTAATTAAAATATGGTAAAATAAGCATTAGAAAGAAGGTATTAATATGTGTACAGCCGCATCATTTAAAAATAAAAATACATATTTTGGAAGGACCTTAGATTATGAGTTTTCATATGGTGAAAAGGTTACAATTACACCTCGTAATTATCCTTTTGAGTTTAGACATTTAGGGCTTAATAGTAATCATTATGCAATTATAGGAATGGCACATATTCATAATGATTATCCAATGTATTATGACGCAATGAATGAGTATGGACTGGGGATGGCGGGGCTTAATTTTGTTGGTAATGCAAAATATAATGAGGTTATTGAAGGAAAAGAGAATGTTGCCCAATTTGAGTTTATTTCTTTTATTCTTTCTACTTGCAAAAATGTTTTAGAAGCTAAAAATAAAATTAAGGAAATTAATTTAGTTAAAACACCTTATAATGAATATTATCCTGCTGCTAAGCTTCATTGGATTTTACGTGATACTAATGATTGTATCGTTGTTGAAGCTATGGAGGATGGGCTTCATATTTATGATAATAAAACGGGAGCTTTGACTAATAATCCTCCATTTAATTATCAACTTGAGAATTTAAAAAATTATGTTTCACTTAATAATGATGAACCAAATAAAAGCTTTTCTTTTAATGAGGCATTTTATTCAAGAGGTATGGGATCTGTTGGACTTCCAGGTGATTTAACAAGCCAAGGTCGTTTTGTAAGAGTAGTATATACGGCTCATTTTTCAGTTGCATCACCTGATGAAAATTCTAGTGTAAATCAATTCTTCCACATTTTAGAATCGGCATGGCAAACAAGAGGCTTATGTAAAATAAATGATAAATATGAAATAACAATATACGCATCATGTATGAATCTTAATGAAGGTATTTATTATTATAAAACATATGACAATCCTCAAATAAGTGCGGTATATCTAAAAAATGAAAATCTTAATAGCTCTAAGCTTATTTCTTATGATTTAGCTAAAGAATCTATATTTATGCAAAACTAATTTTACATGTTATAAAGAATTAGGTTAATACTAGTTAAAGAGTGATTAAAATTAGCCAATTTATTGTTATAAGAAAAAGTGCAGTTATATGGAATGTCATAGAAGAGCTTAAAAACTATGAGCTTATAATCGTTGATGAAATAAGTACTAAAATAATTGAAGCGTTAAAAGAAGCAAATGTTTTACTTATTAGTAATGAAAAAAGTGATTTGAAGTTAGCACTTGATCATAATTTAGCTTTTTTCCCGATTATTACAGGTCATGAGTTAGACTCATGGAACCTATTTAAAGAAGAGGCTTTAAAGCTTGTGTTTACAAACATGTATAAGGTCTATCAAGAATCAATCATCGAAGCATTTAAAAAAGAGTGAAAAAATCACTCTTCAAAATTTGTATCATTCTTAGAAATTATTTTATCAATTGGTTCAAAAATAATGTAAAAAACAGGAATAGTAAGGAAAATAAGCCAAAGTGGATGCCAAATGTGATAATACATACCAAAACCACAATAGGCTGCTGTAACCGCAACAGGATAACAAAAAGCAGTTATTTTTCTTTTGTAGAAAATATCAAAAATAGAAGGTATTACGGGTATTAATAGAAATAAGAACCAAAAATATTTCCATCCAACATTATCCTTAAGCATTATACCAAGTGTTATATAAGTAGCGGTTGCAAGGATAGTATAGCCACCAGTTATTCCATCCTTAACAGGTTCAAATTTTGCTTTAAATGTTTTTTTAAATGTATCATCATGAATAATACCATTATGATTTATATTGATAGATTCGTTTGAGCTTTTATCTTTAAGAAAAATACCATTTTTAGTAATTTGAACTGAGTCCTCATCATCTTCAATATATATTCCGTTGCCGTTATTTTCATTATTGTCCATGCTTTGGGCATTTGCGTCCTTATTTTCATTAATCAAATCAATAGCTTCATCACCATTTAAAAGCTCATCTAATGTGATGTTATAGATTTTAGCAAGCTCAATTAAATTATCTGTATCAGGCGATGATTCACTTCGCTCCCATTTAGAAACAGCTTGACGTGATACTCCAAGCATTGAAGCTAATTCCTCTTGTGATAAATTATGCTTTTTTCTTAATTCGCATAAGCGATTTGCTGTTTTAATATTCATATAGAATCCTCCTTGTTTTGTGATTTCATTATATATAAAAATATAATTGCTAACTACCAATTTTAGTTTGAATAGTGGCAACTATTAGTTGCATACTATTTTTCTTTATTTTATCATATAAATTATTTTAAGTTAATTCTTATTTATA
>UMAO01011667.1_pt1 | contig 19655 bp, 23 predicted proteins | sample 1963741 | NCBI WGS metagenome assembly UMAO01 (sample SAMEA4835919, study PRJEB28245) | human gut metagenome | biome: gut microbiome; material: fecal sample | place: Denmark | collected 2008
CTATTTTATATTCTTTAAATTCCGGACGATTCTGGATTTTTTCAATAGCATCTGAAAAATCTTTAAAATCATTTAAGATTTTTAATTCCAATTCTCCCAGTTTATCCATTCTCTTATTGGTCTTTTCACTTTCGTTTTCAAAATACTCTATATTCTGTTTATGTTTGCGTTCAGCCGCCTTCATGGTGTCATTGGCTTCTTTCATTTTTGCAGCACCGTGTATTCCGCTTCCAACTCCTGCTACACCTGCCGCTGCTGCTAATCCTGCTATAATAAATGGTAATGGCATAATTCATTCCTCCGTTTTCTTTAAATTTTCACATCCAAGTTTGTTCAATCTGTAATACTCATCCCGTGTCATATACTCCTTAAAGTACAGTTCATAACACGCATCTACCCTGCACAATAATGGTCTTTTATCATATATTGTACACAAATTTTCTTTTAAATAAATACACGTACCATCTCCTCTGTCTAACTGTGCATACAGTTCCGACTTTTTTAAATTTCTACAACAACAACAACAGCAATCACATGAAAACATTATTCAAATACCAGCGTAGCATTCTTATCCGACATATGCCTGTCAAAATCCCCCTGCCACGGCTTTTTAATTCCCATTTGTTCAAATGTATCCAATAACAGTACATTTAACTCTTTATCTGTTGTTGCTGTTGAAAAAATCCGGACTGCTTTGTTGTATTCTTGTGTTTCCCGTTTAAATGCTTCTATGTCAATCTGCTCTAATTCATGCAGATAAACAAGCAGGGCCTCATTGATGCGCTGAAATGCTAATATTGTTTCAGATAAAGCATCTTTTAAACCAACCCGGATACATACTTCCTTTAACACAAGCGTCACAAATCTAAACCATGCAATCAGGTTTAACCGCATAAAAAACGTTAGGAAATTTCCACCTGAGCGTACTCCCGCATCAATGCCGTCCATTACGCAGAGTGTTCCGTTTCCTAGCAGCAGCATTATTCTTAAATCTGCGTGCTGACTTGTCGGAATACACTCTTTTACCGGTAATTCATATTGAAAATGTCTGCGCAGTGCCCATATTAACCTGATAGATAAATCTGTCAGAACTACCGGAATAGCCGCCGCCATTCCAAATCTGAAATCATATCCTTCCTGAAATGCCCTTGTCGCAATCGTTGCTAAATCCTGCCTGTCATTTCCGACTTTAAAACTGCCGAACTTACAGAATTGAAACAACTCATAAAACGGCATTACAACACCTGCTCCTCTGCCCGCATTTCCTCTTGCACCCGAACTTCCTGCAATATCCGACATAATATGTCCAAACCAGTTTGCAACACCACAGAATAACTTTGCAATAAAATTTCCGCCCTGTAACTCATATGTATCTGTTGCAATGGTTATAATCTTTCCATTTGCAATAAAAGATGAAGTTGATGTAAACTGATTCAATATTGAAAAAAACAGTCCTACAATATCCGGCGAATGTGACAGTGACATCATATGATGATTTTTTGCGGACATATTAAAAGCATTTCCAACATCTGCAGTATGCCTCTGGTCATAATTAACTTTATACTTTCTTTCCAGAAAACCAATGGCACTTGCTACATTTCCTGTCTGCGCCTGACTGGGATTCCAGCCAACCAGCTTCGCAAATCCTTTCACTGCATTATCAACCTGGGAATCTGTCCACTTTCCAAGTACGCTGTCGCCCGGCGTTCCGACAAGAAAAATATCAACCAGTCCGCCTACCGCACCACAGGCAACTGCCGCTAAATAATCGTATTTATCGCACTTATCTTCCCTTAGTAATGCCCTTTTATTCTGCTCCGTTTCTTTCATCAATGCATAATCTGTTTTTGTTTCTTCCATACATACCCTTCTTTCATTTCCAAATTATCCCACTATTTATTTTTTCCCTCCTGTTTCACAGTCATTACTGCACTTATCTGCACACAATATGCAGTCCATCTTTTAAAGAAATTCTATGATATTTATAACCGTATTTATAATACAGCCAGTCACCCAAAACATTAAATTTTTCAGAGTATCTATCTTTTACAAGCGGACACTTGTCTTCAAGAATATTGTCTATATAGCCGCCCTCTGTCAAATCACAGTCTACAAGATACGCATTACTATTCAATGTCGTATAATATAAATGTCCGTTACACAGCTGCCATGCTCCGATTTCATCATAGCGTGCCCGCATATCCAGTTCTTCAATCTCCATTTCTCCCGTTGAAAGATTCAGCTTTGCAAACTCAACGGTGTTCTTTTTTTCATTCTGTGCCACGGTATACTGATATCCATTGAGAAATTCTGTAACCGCTTCTCTATACTGCTGGCAATAACTTTCTAAACATGTACTTAAATTACTGTCCTTATCAAATTCATAAATCAACTTTGTTTCACCCGATAAAATATCATATACATATTCTGCATGGTTCTCACAAAAATAAATCTGTGTCCCAATTAGTTTGCATATTCTTGATTTTACAATAGTTCCATCCGCATAATGCACATATTGCATTTCTGTAGTATTTAGCTTCTGGCACAATAGTTCCCCATTTCTTTTACTATAAACAATATACTGTCCATTACACTGCGGATAAGCATTTGTGTCAGAACCTCCAACCAAAGCCATCATATCTTTTTTTTCAAATGTTTTTATATCAAACATTTGTGCTACTTGATTTGAAAATGATTTATAAGAAAATATATACAATTTATCACCATATCCACACATATTATTTTTATAAGAAAACATAGACATAGTCCTAAATAATCTATAGATGGAATTTGAAGAATCGACAAACAACTGTTCTTCATCTGTTTTTTTTCAATCCCACTATCACCTAATTTAAACTCTTTACATGCTCCGTCTTCCTTTGAAACGATATACAATCTTTCTTTTTCCTTATCTACCGTCACCACCACATCGTCCAGCACTACTAACGGTTCGTACATTTTCAGCGCATCTGCACATTTTTCTGAAATTCCTCTTAAATCACTCATACTTTCTCCATTCCGGGAAATTCCTTTCATATCCTCCGCATAAAACACATTTCATACGATTGATATTCCCCTGTAAATTTTTTAATCGTATAAACCACAGCATAGAGCATATATATACCCTTATTAAAATATACCACACATACAAGAATCTTACAATAATATCCCAATCAAAATATAATAATAAGTTGGAGTAATATAATTTAATCAGGAGGTGTTGGCATGCCGAAAAAAGAAAATCCTTTGCGACAGCTTCCTGCCAGTTCAGACGAGTATGGTACTTTTAAGATTCATCTGGCAGAACTGATGGAACAGCGCGGCGTTTCCATGAACCAGCTTTCCTTCCGGACGGAGATGCAGCGCACGCAGCTTCGCAATTACCGGGATGAAAAGGTTCAGCGGCTTGATATTGATATTCTGAAACGTCTTTGTTATGTACTCGAATGTGACCTAAACGAACTCATCGAATACATTCCGCCAAAAGAAATCTAATCTCTTGTCTGTGATTTATACTTAACTTTACAATACCATATGTACCGGACAACTGTTTGTCCGTGTAAACCAAAAAGGTAGTTTTTGTATCCAAAATGATTACAAAAACTACCTCTTTTTCTGTCAGACTGCATTTTCTACAGCTTTGCCAGCAGTTCCGACTTCTTCTGCTGATATTCTTCTTCGCTTAAAATACCTTTTTCCTTTAATCCGGCAAGTTTTTCAATCTGCTCAAGAATTACATCACCGTTTGCTGCCTGTGTTTCTCCTGCCTGCACGCCGGACATCTGCTGTCCCTGCATATTCTGTGCCGCATTACGGTTTCCTACAAATTTCTTTAAAATGCCGTTCTGACGTAAAACGTCCATAAATTCCACACATTTTTTTGCCTGACCGTAAATACTGATTCCCGTCAGCATTTCCAGCCGGATAAACTGTTCATTGCCATCTACATCTTCATATTCGATTTCAATGTTGTTTTTCTGCTCCATCGCTTTCATATCGGAATCGCTGGAACTGAGCAGCCACTCTGTATTGCTGATTTTACGCTCTACAATTTCAAGTGACTTGATTTTGGCATATGGAATCGCCATTTCTTCAAACCAGTCATTTGTGCCAATTGTCGGTTTTAAATAAAAGCACTCCTCCATAACATTCAGTCCGATTTCCCCGGACTGCTGTTTCGGATATTTGGCAAGTCCGCCTTTATAGGTGACACCGTAGCGCATGATTGCGCCCTCAACCGGCTGTTTCATTTTCTTTGTTTCTTCGCTGAATTTTTTCATTTCACCCGCGGACTCTGCAAATGAACCTGCCACTTTACCGGTCAGATTTTTTGTCGCATTTTTTGTTGTATTGATGGCATCTGCCAGTTTATCCGAATCAAATACTCCGCTGAAAAATCCCATGGCCTTTTCCCCTTTCATCTTTAATAATAATCGTTGTACATCGATTCAACTTCCCTGTATGTATCCGTAACAATCCAGCGATAACTTCCAATAACCGCCATCAACGGAAGAATTGCTACCACCAGAAACATCAGCCCCATGCCTTTAAAATTTTCTTTAGAAAGGCACTTCTTTGCAAAAGGCACAATTGTTTCCGGGCGGAATTCGGGGTCTTTTCTCAGTTCATTGAATGACAGTGCAAATGCAATCAGATAAATAATCATACCGACCAATGCACTCACCTGAAACATAATAAAGATTCCCACCAGCGTGATAATCACACTGGTAATGGCTATCGCCTGATTATCCCTTTTGACTTCCGTACTGTCTTTCTTTTTCGGTTTTGCCGCCTGCGGTGTAATCACCGCACCGCAGTGCGTACACACATTCAAACCATCTGCTACATTTCCCTTACACTTTGGACAAATTTTCATATTCCTCTCCATTCCGCAGGCATTTTCTAATGCCGGAGGAATCGCGAGCCAAATATCAGATTTGGCTCTGCGATAAAGACAGATTTGTGATGCCTGCGGCACAAATCTGCTGTGTGAAAAATCTTAGATATAAGGATTTTTCACACTTCTCTCCATTCTTTTTCCGGACGTCCGAATCGTCTTTCCTTGAATTCTTTTGTATTCTATCACAGCACACCGTCAGCATTTTGTCCGTGTAAAATAAAAATCCTGCCAATATCATCTTCCGCTATTAAAATCACAGATATTTCCATGTGACAATGTGACATAATTATGCTATAATAACGAAAAGAAAGGAGTTGATATTATGCCAATTATAATGCCAATCCGGGATTTGAGAAATACCAGTGAAATATCAGAAATAGCTCATAAAGAACAAGAACCTATTTTCATTACCAAAAATGGATATAGTGATTTAGTGGTTATGAGCAGTGAACTATATGATAAATTTGCCGGAGTAAACCGTATTGATCAGGCAATTTACGAATCAGAACTTGAGACTGCTAATGGTTTTGAACCTGTAGATGCAGAAGAAGTTTTTTCAGAATTGGAGAAGAAATATTTTGGATAAATATAAAGTAAAAATCAATCATAGAGCGATTCGTGAATTAAACGCTATCTATGATTACATTGCAAAAGAAAAATTATCTCCCGAATATGCTAAAAGGCAGGCCGACAGAATCAAATCTGCTATTTTAGATTTAAGCACATTTCCTCAATCTCATCAGGAACGTAATACCGGCAAATACGCCGGCAAAGGATATCGTCAATTATTAATTGATAACTATGTTGCCGTATTTAAAATTGATGATTCCAATAAAACCGTCAATATCGTTACCATACAATATCACGGACGAAATTTATAAAAAACCGGAGAACCACAGAATCTTTCTGTAGTCCTCCGGTTTTTATAGTATTTCTGATTAATGAAGATGAATAATCTTCTTCGGACACTTTTCGGCACATTTGCCGCAGCCTGTACATTTTTCATAATCAATGTGTGCAATGTTGTTTTCAACGGTGATTGCACCGAATTCACACTGCTTTGTACAAAGCATACATCCGATACAGCCTGTTGAACATACTGGCATTACATCTTTACCCTTATCCTTGGAAGCACACTTTACAGTATACTTGCTTTCGTACGGAATGAGTTCAATTAAATGTCTAGGACATGTTGCAACACACTTACCGCATGCCTTACATTTTTCCTTATCGACTACCGCAATACCGTTTACAACGTGGATTGCATCAAACGGACATGCCTTGACACAAGAACCGTATCCCATACAGCCGTATGTACATGCCTTTGAACCGCCGTTTGGCGCAAATGGCATTACCGTACATTCTTCTACGCCGGAATACTTGTAATTTTCCTTTGCCTTTTCGCAGTCACCCGCACATTTTACAAATGCTGTCATTCTGGTAGATTCACCAACCTCAGCACCCATAATTGCCGCAATCTTTTCGGCAACCGGTTCACCACCGACCGGACAGGCACCTACCGGTGCTTCTCCTGCTGCGATTGCCTTTGCAAGGGCATCACAGCCTGCGTAACCGCAGCCGCCGCAGTTATTACCCGGAAGTTCTGCTCTGACATCAATTTCTTTCTGGTCTACTTCTACTGCAAACTTCTTACCCATTACACCGAGGAAAAGTCCCAGTATCAAACCTGTAAGGCTGACAACTACAGCCGCTATAATAATACCTGTCATTTTCTTTTCCTCCTATAAGATTCCTGCGAATCCAAAGAATGCAATAGACATCAGGCCTGCTGTTAATAATACAATTGGCATACCCTGAAAACTCTCTGGAACATCATTAAATTCAATTCTTTCACGAATACCTGCCATGATGACAATTGCAATCGTAAAACCTACTGCTGTACCGAAACCAGCTACAACAGATTCAATGAAATTGTAACCGTTCTGTACATTTGTTAAAGCAATACCCAGTACGGCACAGTTTGTTGTAATTAAAGGAAGGTATACACCAAGTGCTTCATAAAGCGCCGGAGAAGTCTTCTTTAAGAACATTTCTACAAACTGAACAAGTGCTGCGATAACAAGAATGAACACGATTGTATTCAGATATGTTAAATCGAGCGGTACTAAGATAAAATCGTAAATCAAGCTGCAGATAGCTGATGAAATTGTGATAACACCGATAACGGCACCACCCATGCCTGCGGCTGTGTTAATCTTTTTTGATACACCAAGGAAAGGACACAGACCGAGGAACTGGCTTAATACAACGTTATTAACCAGTGCAGCACCAATCGCAATAATTAATAAATTCATATTTTCTTTCCTCCCTTATGCCTGCTTCTTTTCTTCTGCAAATGCCTTGCCGCCGCACATTGTGTTGGCGCAGGAATCACAGCTGCCGTCTTTTGAGCAGTAATCCGGTACCTGTGCCGGTTCCATGCCGTGCTTTGCCTTAATCTTGTTCATAATCGCAATACACATTGCCAGTACGAAGAAGGCACCCGGTGCAAGGATAAAGATACTTGCCGGTGTATACACGCTTTCAGGAATTGTAACAAGTGCTGAGCTGCCTGTGCTTAAAATGGTTCCGGCACCAATCAGCTCTCTGACAGCACCAAGAATTGTAATCGCACAGGTAAAACCAAGTCCCATGCCGAGTCCGTCAAATGCAGACGGCAGAACCGGATTTTTAGAAGCGTAAGCTTCCGCACGTCCTAAAATAATACAGTTTACAACAATCAAAGGAATATAAATTCCCAGTGAATCATAAAGGGATGGCAGATAGCCCTGCATTAAGAACTGTACCATTGTTACAAATGAAGCAACGATAACGATAAATGCCGGCATTCTGACACCGTCCGGAATTACTTTTCTAAGTAATGAAATCATAAGGTTTGACATTACCAGTACGACAGTAGAGGAAAGTCCCATACCGATACCGTTAATTGCCGATGTTGTAACGGCAAGTGTCGGACACATACCCAGTGTTAAAACAAATGTCGGATTTTCTTTAATCAAACCATTATAAAGTCTTTCAACGCATTTATTCAACTGAAACACCTCCTACTGTTACAGCTTTTGCTGCATAAATTTCTTTGTAAGCAATTAAAGCGGAGTTGACACCACGTAAAACTGCCTTTGATGTTACAGTAGAACCACTGATTGCATCAATCTTTTCATCTCCTGCGGCAGCACCGGAACCATCCTTTACAAGTACGAACTTGTCTGTATTGGCACTCTTAAACTGCGCGAGGAAATCCGGGCTTGTCTTTACACGCATACCAAGACCAGCTGTTTCTGAAATCGACAGAATTGATGTTCCGAGGTATGTACCGTCCGCACCGACGCCGACAGAAAACTTAATATCTCCGCCGTAGCCGTCACCTGCTACAACTGTTACAACAAGACCGATAACCTTACCGTCCTTGACACCTGCAACAACCTCTGTGATTTCATCTGCTGTGTAATTTTCAGCATCTGCCTGTAAGGCAGCTGCAAATGTTGCTGTAATATTGGCTTCTGAATAAGCATCGCCGCTTAATGCTTCAAAGCTGTCGGCATCTGCCATAACTTCTTTATAAGCTTCCTGCTTTGCCTTTTCATTCTGTGCCGCAATCGGGTCTTTGGTAATGTCATAGACAAAACCGAGAAGCACTCCTGCTACCAGCGTAATTGCAAACAGAATTAACGCATCTTTTACAATTTTATTCATAATCAGGCTGCCTCCTTTTCCGGTTTTTTCTTACCAAATGACTTTGGAACCGTTACCTTTTCAATTAACGGTACTAACAGGTTCGAGAAGATAATTGCATAAGAAACACCTTCTGCTGAACCGCCGAACATTCTGAAGATGAATGTTAAAAGTCCTAAAATCACACCAAATACAATCTTTCCGTTTGGTGTAATCGGTGATGTTACATAGTCGGTTGCCATAAAGAATGCACCGAGGATTAAACCACCGCCGCAAATCTGTTCTGCTGTATACAGCACATCAAACTGATGTCCCGGAGCAAACAGGAAAATTAAAACGGCAAAGGTTAAAATGTAGGCTGCCGGTATTCTGATAGAAATAACCTTGCGCACTAACAGATAAACCGCACCGATTAACAGGAATAATACGGATGTTTCACCGATTACACCGCCTGTTCTACCGATAAACATATCAAACAGCTTCACTGCGCCTTCTGCTTCTCCGCCCGGCTTTAAGACTGCCAGTGGTGTAGCACCTGCAACACCGTCATAAACGAACTTTGTCATAGGACCTGTATAAGCAATTAAAAGGAAACATCTTGCTGCAAGCGCCGGGTTCATAAAGTTCTGACCCAGACCGCCAAATAACTGTTTTACAATAATAATCGCGAAAAGACATCCGACAATTTCATAACCGATGTTTAATGTCGGTGGTACATTTAACGCAATTAAAAGACCTGTAACCGCAGCACTTAAATCGCTGATAGTTACTTTTTTGTGCATAAAATACTGGTATGCTCCTTCTGCTGCCACACAGACTGCAATGCCGATGACAATACGAAGCAGTGCGCCCAGTCCAAAATTATAAATTCCAAATATACTTGCAGGTGTCAGTGCAATCAGAACGTCACGCATGATTGTCTGTGTCGTATCCTTGCTTCGTACATGAGGATTTGTCGATACATTAAATAAATCGCTCACCTGTTTTGTCCACCTTTCTACTTCTTTCTTCTGTTTGCCATGATGGTTCTTCTCATGGACTTAATCTGCTGTGTTAATGGACGTTTGGCCGGACAGACATATGAACAGCTGCCACATTCCACACATTCCATACCGTCAAACTTCAAGAAGCCTGCTTCGTCATTTCTGCTTGCAAATCCTGCAAGCTTTGCAGGAAGCAGATGGCTTGGACATCCGTCACCGCAGCGTCCGCAACGGATACATGCTGATGTTTCAAGCTTTGAAACAACATCTTCCTTGAATACTAAAAGCGAAGAACTGCCCTTTACAACCGGAACGTCTAAGCTGTACATCGCAAAGCCCATCATCGGACCGCCTGAAATGTACTTTTCCGGTTCGCCGACAGGACCGCCTGCCGCTTCTAAAAGCTGTCTGTAATTGGTTCCGAGCCATACATAGAAATTACCCGGTTCTTTTACGCCGTCACCTGTTACGGTTACAATTCTCTTTGTCAGCGGCTTTCCTTCGATAACTGCCATATAGATAGAGTAAATCGTATCGACATTATGTACGATACAGCCCGCATCTGCCGGTAACATAGAGGAGTTAATGCTTCTACCTGTTGTTGCATAAATCAGACAGCGCTCACCACCCTGCGGATACTTTGTCTTTAATTCCTTGACTTCAATATCCGGTTCATTTGCAGTCTTTTCCTTCATGATTCTGATAGCTTCCGGCTTATTATCTTCAATGCCGATAATACCCTTGGCATGGTCGAACAGCTTTAAAGCGACCTTTAAGCCCATCACAACCTTGTCAGATTCTTCTAAAAGTCTGCGGTAATCTGAAGTAAGATAAGGTTCACATTCTGCACCGTTTACAATAATGTAATCGATGTTCTCAGGATTCTTCGGTGTCAGCTTGACATTTGTCGGGAAGCCTGCACCACCCATACCTACAACGCCTGCCGCCTTAATTCTTTCACGGATTTCATCTCTTGAAAGGTCTTCAAGCTTAGCCGGTGTGTATTCTACTTCTTTGTACTCACCATCATTTTCAATGATGATTGCATTGCACTTGCCGCCTGTTGCAAGTGTTCTTGGTTCGATTGCTTTTACAGTTCCTGAAACGGACGAATGAATATTTGCCGAAACAAATCCACCCGCTTCTGCAATCAACTGTCCTGCAAGTACATAGTCGCCTTTTGCTACGACAGGAACTGCAGGTGCACCGATGTGCTGTGAAAGTGGGAATACCATCTCACCCTGTGCAGGGAATAATTCTTTTACAGGTTTATCCTTAGAAAATTCCTTACCATCATAAGGGTGTACTCCACCTTTAAATGTACACTTTCCCATGACATAAATCTCCTTATAAATTTAATCTTACATTGTATTTTATCGCAAAATCGACAAAAAATCTACTTTTTTTTGTGTATATATTAATATATAATAAACAAAAGCTGATACATTTTTAACATTTCATGACATATTTTTAACAGTATCTGATATTTTTTTAACAGTTTTTCACAAAAACAGGAGTTTGTGCAAAAAACCTGCTTTTTACCGGTTTTATACAGCAGACTCCGGAAATGAGGTTTACAATGAAAGTGCTTACATCTACAATCCCTGCTACTGCCGCACCGTCACAGACTGCGGCGCTTTTATGTGCCTGTTTTCATACCGCGCACGCCGCAGGAGATTTTATATTTTTTGATATTGAAACAACCGGACTGTCCGCAGGCAATTCAATGTGCTGGCTGATTGGCACTCTGGTTTTACAGGATGATTCCCTGATTCTGACACAGTATTTTGCAGATTCACCGTCCGATGAAAAAGAACTGATGGAACAATTTTTAGGAACACTTTCCGCCACAAGCTGTCTGGTGCATTTTAACGGCACACGCTTTGATATCCCGTTCTTACAGGAACGCGCGGCTCTTTTAGAATGTGATGCACAGCTTGCTGCAAAGCTTACAGACTGTGACAGCATTGACATTTTTAAAATGATAAAATCTTATGACAGCCTGCTTCATCTGACCAATTATAAGCAGAAAACCATTGAAAGTTTTTTGAATTTTCCACGCACGGATAAATTAGACGGCAAAAAGCTGATTGCCCTGTACAAATCCTACGTACTCTCTAAAGATACCGATTCTGAACGGCTGTTACTTTTACACAACAGCGACGACCTTGCCGGACTGCATGAAATCTGTGCCGTCCTCGCCTACGGACAGCTTTACGATACCGACTTAAAAAAGGATTCTGTAGATAGTTTTAAAAAAGTTTTTGAAAATATTTCAATGGAGTTCAACTACGCCTCTGATTATGAAGGGAATGAAATTACCGAACTGATTTTAGAAACCGCGCCGGTTTTTCCTTTTCCAAAGGCACTCGACTGTAAACAGCCGGACGGATACTGCAAGATTTTCCCGGATAAACTGCGCCTGTGCGTTCCAGTTGTCAATGACCGTGTCAAGTTATTTTACAAAGATTATAAGAATTATTACTATCTGCCGGAGCAGAACTGCGCCATACATAAAAGCGTTGCCGCCTACGTGGACAAATCCAGACGCACCGCCGCAACTAAAAACACCTGCTATACATGGGTTGAGCCGCACACCCTAAACACCCCTTCCGCACTGTATCACTTTCTGACTGCCTATTTATGGCATTTGTTACAATAAATCTATAAAATCAGCCGGACGAAAATCCCGCCCGGCTGATTTATTGTTTATATTGATTTTGTGATATTTGCACTCATCAGAAAACAAATACCTACAGCTTGTACACATTTAACGTTTAGATGCCCTGTACCTTCCGGTAGAAGAACAGTTTATCAAAGGTGTATCCCAAATCCTTGTGATTGATAATCTGTTCTGTGTTACCTACAAACAGACAGCCGTCATTAACTAACGCACGATTGAAGTTCTTGTAAATATCCAGTTTTGCTTCTTCTGTAAAATAAATCATAACATTTCTGCATACAATCAGATGGCAGCCGGTCGGATACTTATCCTTTAACAAATCCGCCTTTTTAAATTCTACACACCGCTTGATGTCATCCGAAATCTTGTAATAACGGTCGCCCATTTTCTCAAAGTATTTCTTTTTATATTCATCCGGCAGTCCGTTCAGGCTGTTCGCACCGTATACGCCGTCCTTTGCCTTTGCAAGTACCTGCTCATCAATATCGGTTGCGTAAATATGGATCTTGTTCATCGGCACTTTCTTTGCCATGACCATTGCAAGGGAATACGGCTCATCCCCTGTGGAGCATGCCGCACTCCATATTTTTAAATTTTCCCCGAACTTGCTGATTAAGTCCGGTAATATTACATCTTCCAGCGTCTTCCAAAGCGCCGGATTGCGGTAAAATTCAGATACATTAATCGTAATATAATTGATGAATTCTTCCATCAGCTTTTTGTCTTTTTTAATGGCCTGACTGTAACTGTCGTAGCCGTCATACTTATTTCTACTAATCAGCGTATCAATACGGCGCTTCATCTGACGTTCCTTATAGGCATTTAAATCAATCGTTGTGCTTTGCAAAATAAATTTTTTAAAGTCTTCATAATCTTTAATCATGTTGCCCTCTTTCCTGCAAATCTTGTGACTTCTGCCAATCATCCAGTGCAGCATGTCTATCTTGCATATGTATTGCATATATTTTACCACATTTCACCATGGAAATCTTCCTTATTTTGAAATTATTTGAAACTTTTTAAAAAATTCTTTACAAAATATGTTATACTTTTGGCATGCACCGGCGCCGCCATATCTGAATCATGCAGTCTTATGCGCAGCCGGGGTCTGATTTTATAAAATGCCTTAAAAATCCTGAAATAAAACTAAAATAAATACGAACAGGGGAAACAATATGGACGAAGAAATTCTTTTAAAACGCAGACTCATTGATACTGCCAATAAGGCTTACCGCCAGAATATCTATACCTATACTAATTTTTTTAGCATGTCTGAGCTGGACACGTATTACCGGGCACTGCCCGAACTATCCTTTATCCACTCGGAAGCCTTTGGTGGCAGTGCTTCCTGCGAACGGCAGATTGTACGTTTCGGAAGCCCGGACGACTTTGGATTTGACGAACCGTATCCGATTGACTGTATCAAAATCTCGCCCCTGCTCCGCAAATTTGCCGATGACCTTACCCACCGCGATTTTTTAGGGGCTATTTTAAATCTGGGCATTGAACGCAGCCTCATCGGCGACATTCTGATTCGTGACAATGTAGGGTATCTGTTCTGCCTGTCCCACATCAGCACATTTATTATGGAAAACCTTATCAAAATCAAACACACCAATGTAAAATGTGAACCTGCCGCACCTGATACCGATGACTTTGCACCGGTTTTAGAAGACCTTGAACTCATCTGTGCTTCTGCCCGCATTGATGCCGTCACCGCTTCAATTACCAAGCTTTCCCGCAGTAAGGCGGTAGAGCTTTTCCGCACCCAGAAAATCTTTGTCAACGGAAAATGTATGGAAAACAACAGTTATGCGTTAAAACCGGACGATATTCTTGTTATCCGCGGCACAGGCAAGTTCATCTACAAGGGCTGTGGAAATGAAACACGAAAAGGCAGGGTCTATGTCCGCCTGCAAAAATACGTGTGACATTCCCTGCCTGTATACTGTTTTATTATACTATTTTATTATCCTGTTACTGCTTGTTCTTATTTTTGTTCAGACGCTTTGCGCCAATGCCTGCTGCCGTTGCTGCAGACGATGCCATCAGCAGCAGACAGGTCCAGATATTTGCAGTATCAGCAGTCTTCACCGGTGTATCTGCTTTTTTAACTGCTGTATTGGCATTTTCTGTCTGTAAACCACTGTTCTGTGCTGTACCGGCTGCATTGTCCCCGGCAGACTGTTCCTGCCTATTTCCGGTGTTTTGTGACGAATCTGCATTGCTGTTTTCCTGCTGTCCGCTGTTCTGACCGTTATGATCTTCTACGGTCTGGTAACGTACTTCCACACCATTGTCTGTGTATACAATGCTTCCATCAAAATCCTGCGGTGCATTGACCACAATTTCATCAAACTGTGATGTCAGCGATGTACTTTTGAGTAAATCAAATCCATTTTCCGGAAGATAACCGTCCGTGAAATTTACAACCAGCTTTCCGCCTAAATCTGCCGTTCCGTCAATTGCAATATAATCCTGCTCATTTGAAACCGTAACTTCCAACACGCCCTCCTGATTTTGTGTAAAATTCCCGTGAACCGCAAGTGTACCTGTTGTATTTTCGGTAATGGTACTGTTATTGACAACATTTCCATCACCAAATGCAGAGTCGTAATCTGCGCGGATTGTTCCGCCTTCTACCGTAGTTCCGCCTGTGTAGCTGTTATCACCGGAAAGCACCAACATACCACTTCCCTGCTTGGTAAGTGAGCCGCTTCCGTCAATATCGTTTCTCCAATTATCTGCCGCACAAAATCCGCCTTTTTCTGCATCCATATCGACCGTAACATCTGTTGCAAATGCGCCGTAGCCGTTTGAAGCTTCAAACAGATTTAATCTGCCCCAGCCTTCAGCATCGTCTAAAACAGAATATCCTGAAGAAATGCCTGTTGTATACAATACATATCTTCTCTCATCTGCTGACAGATATGGGAATCTCGTTTCAAGCAGGACTTCTGCGCCCTTTGGCACAACCATTTCTTTTGTGGTATCTGCATTGTCGAGTTTCAAATTGTAAGTCATACGGTATAAATATGTTTCTTTATCCTTCTGATAGCTTTCATAATCGGAAGCTGCTCCGACTGTTTCTACCAGCTTTTGTCCGTCTGCAACAGCTTTTGCCTTTACTGCTGCATTATCCTCTGCATTTAAGTTTGCCGCCGCAATCGCCGTTGACATCATTCGTCCACCGATAACGTCCAGACAGGAATGCATACCAGCTACAATACGGCTGTTTCCTAATTCACTGGAACGAAGCATCATCTGCGAATACTGCTGTGGCACTGCATATGCCATTGCAATAGCTGCCAGATTCGCACCGTTGGTATGTCCGCTCGGATAACCGCCATCATTTGATGGGTCTGCTTTTTCCTGTGGCTTTAAACTTGAAATAATGGTTGTCTGCGGATATTCTCCATTTAATCTTGACCAGCGGAACGGGCGCATATATTTGTAATACTTCTTTGCCGGAGAAGTACTTGCCGCACCGTTTCTAAGAGCTGTCACCAGTTCCACAATGCCGCCATAGGTACTGTCTGCATCTGCCCATTTCCCGTTATCCTTATACGCATCTGAATATTTCACGGTATCAGCATCTGCCGGAATCTCCGTAACAGAGGTTTTTGCATTTGTACCCTTTTTAAATTCATCTGCATAAATTCCAAGTCCAGAAATCATACTGTAATTGCCGTCATGTAAATCATCATAGAACGCCAGTTCTTTCTCTGCCTGTGTACTATTCTGATTGATTTTTGCCGTTTCCTTCAGGTTCATTTCATGCATTGCAGAATTTAATATCGTGCCGTTATCCCATGCCGTACCCGGTGTAAAATAATCAAGCATTTCTGAGAGTACACCAATTGCCGGATTTTGCAGTGTATCTTTTATGCCGTCTTCTCCATTTTTCTGTTATTCGTCAACATAATATCCATAGACTGCTTTTTTCGGTGTAATTGCCGTATCCTGCGCAAAAGCAGGCATGATAAAACTCATGGTCATCATGCCTGCCGCTGCTTCACATACCATCTTCTTCATTTTCTTTTTCTTTCCGTTAGACATTTTTCTTTCCTCCTAAATCTTAGCTTCACTGCCGGAGTCTATATTACTATGTCTTCGTAAAGTTCAAATGAGAATCAGGCAAATACTGTTTAAATTTTTTGTAAAATTTTTATTTTTACTTTTTCCGTTTCAAAAATGAAAACAGTCCTTTTTTCCTGCGTTTTGTGCGGAGTTCCTGCTCCCGCAGTGCTTCCATGCGTTCATCGGTGTGTTCATCTGTTTTCATATCGTCATAAATCTTGTCTTTAAATTGTAAACCGAGTGTTTCCATCATGCTGTCGCCGCCATTTAATTCTCCAAACATAATACCCTCCATTTCTGCCGCACCCCTGCGGCTGACCTGTCCATAAGCTGTTCTCCTGCTCTTATTTATTCCATTTTATTGACTGTCTTCACTTTTCACACTGTTACTTTTCTCCGCAGATTATTTGCCGTGTATCCGCTTTGCCTGCCGTATCACCCCGATAAGTCCTGCGCCCATAACTGCAATTTCAATGCCAAATTGTGTTATCCATACCCAGTCTGCCAGCAGTGGGACTGCCTGTGAAAAGTCATCCCCAGTATAATACATTTTCACGGTATCACCCTGGTCTTTGTAGATGATACTTTTCTTACAAACAGCAAACCTGCTTTTTCCTGCTTCAAAATACTGATATGCATTATGTCCTTCATAGTACTCTGCCGTAATACACGTTCCTTCCCGCAGGAGTTTTTCGGAAAACTGATACTCCCGGATTGTATCAACAAAGCACCACATTGCAATACCAATGATTATGATACTAAAAATCAGCCAGAATACTGCGTTCTTTCGTTCCGCTTTTTCTTCTCTTTTTACCAGCCAGCTTTCATAATCAGACATCTCTGCCACCTCCTCACATTCTCTTTTACATTTGCTTCCTGCCCTTCTGCCCGTGCTGTCATTCACGTTCTTTTAATTTCTTTCCCTTGTTCTGATTACAGTATATACCAAATTTTCCAAAACAGAAGACATAATCACGCAATACCGCATCTTTGCCCCGCAACTGTCACTTTCAGGAGTTCAACTGTCAGAAAACAATAATTGTCCTTGTTTCCGGCAAAGAACTGACAAACAAGCCACGTAAAAAAGCTGCCACCGCCACATATGAAATGTGGCAGCGGCAGCTTCTATGAATATAGACTGTCTGATGACCGTTCTAAATTATTCTTCTGTTGATTCTTCCTGAGCGTTATCTGATGCAAGAGCCTTCATGCTGAGACTGATCTTCTTTTCAGCTTCGTTCATGTCAACAACCTTTGCTTCGATTTCCTGACCGATTGAAAGAACATCTGAAGGCTTTTCAATATGTTCCTTCGCAATCTGTGAAACATGAAGTAATGCATCAACACCTTCTTCAAGCTGTACGAATGCACCGAAATCTGTCATTCTTGCAACTTTACCCTTAACAACGTTACCTACAGCATACTTTGTAGCTGCATCGTTCCAAGGATTAGAATCCGGATACTTCACGCTTAAAGCAATCTTATTGCCGTTGATTTCCTTAATGAAGCACTTTACAGAATCGCCAACCTTGTATACTTTCTTAGGATTTTCTGTTCTGCCCCATGACATTTCTGAAATATGAAGAAGTCCGTCAACACCGCCGAGGTCGATAAATGCACCGAAGTCTGTTACATTCTTAACTGTTCCTTCGATTGTATCACCTTCGTGAATCTTTTCTAATAATTCCTTCTGTGCTGCTTCCTTCTGTGCAACGATTAACTGCTTGCAGTCACCGATGATTCTTCTTCTCTTTGGATTGTACTCTGTGATTACGAAAGAAACTTCCTTATCCTTGTATACAGATAAATCCTTTACATATGTGTCTGAAACAAGACTTGCCGGAATAAATACTCTTGCTTCGTCAATGACAACACCAAGACCGCCATTCATAACCTGACTTACTGTTGCTGTTAATACTGTCTGGTTTTCAAAAGCTTCTTCAAGCTTCTTATTACCGTTATCAGCTACAAGTCTTCTGTATGTTAATAATACCTGACCTTCGCCGTCGTTTACTTTAAGGACCTTAGCCTGCATTGTATCACCAACAGATACAACTGTTGTTAAGTCAATGCCCGGTGTAGATGAGTATTCATTACGTGTAATAATACCATCTGCCTTATAGCCGATGTTAAGGATGATCTGGTCTTCCTTAACGTCGATAACAGTACCGTCAACTACCTCTCCTGTATGTATTGTCTTAAATGTTTCATCTAACATCTCTTCAAAGCTCTGTTCTGACATTAGTGTAAACCTCCTGAATAATATTGTTTGGGGTCGATGCCCCTGCTGTAATACCTATGCAGTCTGCCTTGCCCAAACTTGTCATGTCAAGGTCATTAAGCGTCTGAATGTAATATGTATCTTTACACTCGTTCTTACAGATTTCATACAGTTTTCGCGTATTGGAACTGCTGCTGCCTCCGACTACTATCATTGCATCAACACGCTTCGCTATCTCCCGTGCTTCTGTCTGACGTTCCTCAGTTGCATTACAAATTGTATTACGAATAATAATATTGTACCCCTTTTCGGATATAATTTCAACTAATTCTTTAAATTTATTGTAATTAAATGTCGTCTGGGATACGATACACACTTCCCGCTGTGGGTCTAATTGCAGATTTTGTGCCTTTTCTGCGGTATCAACCACATGTACTTGTGTTTTGGACCACCCCATAATTCCTTCGACTTCGGGGTGTTTTTCATTGCCGATAATAACAATCTGCTTGCCATTTGCACTTTCCTGTTTCACAATATTGTGAATTTTTAATACAAACGGACAGGTGGCATCTACAATTTCCACGCCTTTCTTCTGCAATGCTTCATAAACCGCACTGGATACTCCGTGTGAACGGATAATCACCGTTCCTTCTGTAATATCGTCTAATTCCTCCATTGTATTAATAACAAAGACGCCTTTTTTTTCTAAATCTTTAACAACTTCTTCATTATGAATAATCGGTCCAAATGTATAGACGTTTTTTTTGCCTGTCTGTTCATATACGGTATCCACCGCACGCTTTACACCAAAACAAAATCCTGCCGATTTTGCAAGAATCACTTCTTTCATGATGCCTTTTTCTCCTCAATAATCTGTGTAAGCTTTGCAACGACTTCTTCGATATTCATATCGGATGTATCCACCAGTATTGCATCTTCTGCCTGCTTTAACGGGGAAATTTCACGGTGCATGTCAGCATAGTCACGGCTTTCGATATCTGCCGCAATTTCTTCCAGATTACACTGCTCACCTTTCTGTGTAAGCTCGTCAAATCTTCTTTTGGCGCGTGCCTGTGTACTCGCTGTCAGATAAAT
>UMAO01037098.1_pt1 | contig 18429 bp, 20 predicted proteins | sample 1963741 | NCBI WGS metagenome assembly UMAO01 (sample SAMEA4835919, study PRJEB28245) | human gut metagenome | biome: gut microbiome; material: fecal sample | place: Denmark | collected 2008
CATAGAAGAATCTTATTTACAGACTTTTTCTCACAGTCTCGAAATGATTCAATGCAGGCATTATTCCATGGATAAGCCTCTTTAGAATAACTGCACTGCATGTTTGCAGTGACACGTTTGTATTCCTTTGAAACATACTGTACGCCGCGATCGGAATGCATAATCAATGGTTCTTCAATTTTTCGTTTTGCCTTGGCTTTGTTTAGTGTTTCAATCACGCAGGACACTTCCAATGTATTTGACAATGTCCAGGCAATGATTTTTCTGGAATATAAATCCATAATACTGGTCAAATAGACGAAGCCATCTATTGTCCAGATATAGGTAATGTCAGAACACCAAACTGCATTTGGCCGTTCTGGATTAAATTGTTCATCAAGGATGTTTTGAAGTTTGCTACTGAAATCGGATTAGTACCTTTTTGAATGATTTTCTGTGTGCTCAGCCCACTCTTGATTTGTGCTGTGATCAAAAAGTAAATCAGCATAAACTTATTATCCATTTACGCCTTTTAAAGATAATTAAGGATACAGCAAGTCTGAATAATTCCTCCGTGGTAAGCAATGTATACACACCGACAATTCCCCATTTGAATACGTATGCTGCAAGCAGACACAGTGGAATTCCGATACACCATGTGCCAACAATATCGATGATCATAATGATTTTGGTGTTACCGCCACTTCTTATAATGCCTCCGCCAAGTATCATATTTTCCACCTTAGCCGGAGCATACAAGGCAAATACGATAAGCAGTATCTTTCCAAGTTCTTTTACACTGTTATCAACACGATATAATCCGGTATATACTCCAGCCAAAAGGATAAGCAGAGAAGATATCGCTACTGCACCAAATAATCCTGCATACATAATTTTCTTTGACTCTGTGTAGGCCTCATCGTGTTCTTTTCTGCCAAGTCTCTTGCCAACCATCACACCGGCTGCTGCAGACAATCCGCTAAGCGCCCCTATGATAAGCCCCTGTATCGGACCGGTAAGTGTATAGGCTGCAAGGTTTGATGTGCCAAGATGTCCATAAACAGCAGACTCCACATTCTGCCCGAAACTCCATAAAAACTCACTGATCAGAATCGGCATAATCATTGTCAGATAATCCCTGATTGTGATTTTTGTAAAATGTAGAGACAAGACCGGTTTATCTCCATCTTTTCTGAGGCATAAGACAAATACGATAACAATAAATACCAGATTAAATAACTGCGAAAGAAGTGTTGCAATCGCTGCTCCCTTTATTCCCATGCATGGAAATTCGAATTTTCCAAATATCAACAAATAGTTCAGTCCTGTGTTTACAATAACAGCACCAAAGCTTGCCAGAAATGGTATCGTGGCATGCTCCTTACAGCGCAGCCATGAGGATAAAATATTGCTGACAGCCATTGGAATATAAGAAAATGCTATGATTCTAAAATAAACCGCACCCGTATTTATAATACTCATATCTTTCGTATACAGTCCAAGAATCTGCAACGGAAAAACTCCGGCTGAAAGCAAAAACAATGCTGATATCATAATTCCGCAGATGAGACTTACGTCAAAACTGCACCATGCCTCTTTTGTTTCTTGTGCACCAATAAACTGTGCAATTAATATCCCCGCAACCGTGCTTACTGCACCAATCACTACTGAAAAAATCAGTGAAAAGTTACCGCATAATCCAACAGCCGATATATTTGTCTCGCCTAACTGTCCGATCATGATCTGGTCAACAATTGAAAATGATGCCTGCAGCATACTTTGCAATGTGACGGGAATTGCTATTTTACACAACGATTTCATAAACTTTGACATTATAATTTCCTCGTACTTTCCCTTTTTATCAAATCAACCGGTAACACGATTTCTGTCTTATATTCTGCACCATCTCGCATTGCCTCCAGACATTCAATTGCTGCTTTTGCTCTTAAGTTTGCTTCCTGATGAATCGTTGTGAGGGAAGGATTGCTTTCCCTGCTTGCCCTGTTATCATCAAGGCCGATGATCAGGATGTCTTCCGGAATCCGAATGCTTTTTTCTTGCAAAAACTTCATAAACTCAAGTGCATAAAAATCAGACACTGCAAAAACAGCGGTAACATTGCTTTTTAACAGCTGCATATAATTATCCTCATAAAAGCACATTCTTTCCTTTTCTGTCTTTGGTATCTCCCATCTATATGTTTCTCCTTGCGCAAAGGCTTTGAGAAACCCCTCGATGCGTTCTTTGTCCATGCAGATGAAATTATCTGCTATGCATAATGCTTTTTTATGCCCCAGCTCCTTTAAGTATTTCCCGGCCTGATAGCCGCCACTATAATGATCGATGACCAAATTTACTACCTTTGAGCATTTTTCAAAATAGCCGTCATACACTACAAACGAAATCCGCATCTGATTTCTAAGGCTTTCATAATCAGCTTCACAAAATCCGATCAGAATCAGTCCATCCATATTCCACATGGATGCAAATACCGGAATCTCTCTGATATCAGATGTCGTTTTTATCATCAGAAAATATCCTTTTTCATTCACCTCACGGGAAAGAGCATTCAGCGATGACATCACAAATCCATCCTCTAAAACCCTGCCCTCATACTTTTCATGGTCATTTACCACCACTCCGATGATTCTTGAATTATTTCTTGCAAGCAAAATGCCAGCCATATCCGGGATATATCCTGACCTTTCAAGTTCCTGCTGGACGCGTTTTACCGTCTCATCTGAAATCTTTCCTGTTTTGCCGTGGATCACTTTTGAGACAGTGGCAGTACTAAGACCTAACGTATCTGCAACATCTACGATTCTAATCCTGTTTTGTGTCATTTTCATTCCTTCTTCTGTGATATTATGATTATATGGTATATTATAAATGTGAAATTTACAAAGGTTAAGCGCATAACCTATTACAAAATTATCATTCGATTTTTGTGAAAGTTTGCTATTCCATTACACATTTTCCTGCATTATCTGTTCCGGAAATCGTTAGAGATTGTTTTGCGGAAAATTACCGGAGATCGGTGCGGACTTTCCCGTTCTTTTCCTTGCGTGGGAAGCCATGGTGTGCTAAACTGTTCAGGGAAATAAACACAAAGGTGGAACGATACGTAATGAAATGTACGATCATAGGAATAACCGGAGGAACCGGTTCGGGAAAATCAACGTTTACTAATCGCCTGAAAAATGAATTTCCGGATGATGTGGCAGTTATTTATCATGACAATTATTACCGGTGTCAGGATGCTATTCCCTTTGAAGCGAGAAAAAAAGTGAATTATGATCATCCGGATTCACTGGAGACGGATCTTCTGACAGAGCACCTCAAAAAGCTAAAAGCAGGAGAAAGTATCGAATGTCCTGTGTATGACTATAGTCAGCATAATCGCTCAAAAGAAACGCTTCATATAGAACCAAAGAAAATTATTCTCGTGGAAGGTATCCTTCTTCTGACGGATCCACGGGTACGGGAACTGCTGGACATCAAAATTTATGTGGATGCAGATGCGGATGAGCGGATCCTCCGGCGCATCATCAGAGATGTAAAGGAACGGGGAAGAGATCTGGATAATATTGTAGAGCAGTATCTGACCACAGTAAAGCCGATGCATTATCTTTATGTGGAACCGATGAGAAATCGGGCAGATATTGTTGTCAACAGTGGAATGAACGATGTGGCTTTCGATGTGGTAAGATCTAAAATCCGGGATCTGCTGTCAGAATGAAAGTAAATTTGGAGAAAGGATATAATGGATTTATGAGATACCATGATATAACGAAAGATGATATGTTAAACGGTGACGGACTGAGGGTGGTTCTGTGGGTTGCCGGATGCAGCCATCACTGCAAAGGCTGTCAGAATCCGATTACCTGGGATCCGGAAGGCGGAGTGCTGTTTGACGAATCTGCAAAACAGGAGATTTTTGAGCAGTTGGACAAACCGTATATAGAGGGAATCACTTTCAGCGGCGGTGATCCGCTTCATGAGAAGAATGTGGATGAAGTTACGGCTTTAGCAAGAGAGATTAAGGAAAAATATCCAAAGAAGAACATCTGGCTGTATACAGGATATCTGTGGGAAGATATTCAGGATCTGCCGATTGTTTCTTATCTGGATGTGATAGTAGACGGCAAATTCGATCTGGAACGCAGAGATGTGAGTCTTCCATGGAAGGGAAGCCCGAATCAGCGGGTGATCGATGTACCAAAATCCAGAGAAGTAGGTCTGGTAGTATTACACGCATAAGGAGAAAAGAATGAAAAGAATCGCAAAATTTCATAAAGTAAGCTGGGAACAGTTCCGGAAGGACTGGGTAGATACCTTCGGGGAACAGCCGGAAGAAAAGATCCGGGAAATATATGAAGGTATTAAACTGCCAAAACGTGCCACCAGGGGAAGTGCCGGATATGATTTTTTTGCACCGGTCAGCTTTACACTGGCGCCGGGAGAGATGGTAAAGATTCCTACCGGTGTCCGGGTGGAGATGGCAGAAGACTGGGTGCTGTGCCTGTATCCGCGAAGCGGTCTTGGTTTCAAGTATCGCCTGCAGTTGAATAACACCGTGGGAATCATTGACAGTGATTATTTTTATTCGGATAATGAAGGGCATATGTTTATGAAGCTGACCAATGACAGCAAAGAAGGAAAAACGCTGGAAGTTGGACAGAGTGAAGGAATGGTACAGGGAATCTTCATGCAGTACGGAATCACGGAAGACGACGATGCAGATGGAGTGAGAAATGGTGGTTTTGGAAGTACCACCGGAAAATAAGGGATAGGAAAGATGAAAGCGAGAAACTGGCTTTTTTTAGCTTCTTTTCTTCTTATGTTAAAAGGAGCTATGGATATCAGTATTTATTTTGTGCAGTATCTGAGTCTGGGTCTCAGATATATACCGACTGCACCGGCGCAGATGCACAGGGCCAATGTACTGTGTATTATCTACGGAAGCTATGGAGTATGTCTGTTGATAGTAGGTATTCTGGGAGTGATCTTTCGGGAGAATCCACGAAGACTACGATTCCTGATGACTACGGGGCTCATATTGTTCGGTTTGGGCTTTTTTACCGGCATGGTAAATTATCTGGTGCTTTTATGGGATGGACACAGCATCAGAGATGCTGTGTCAAGTGTGATCACGAGTGTCCTGTTACCGGCAATGTTTATCCATACTACCTATATCGGAAGACTGGAATATGCGGAAGATCTGAAATACGAGGATATCGGTGATGATAAAGACAAGGATGTGTAATTCTTTTACACATCCTTGTCTTTTTTTGTGTGTGTACCGGATCCGAAAGGGGAAGCGTATGTAAAATCACTTTACAAAGTCCCGGTTTATTTAACGCTTATTTTACGGAAGACAACTTTCGGTTTTAACATAGATTTTCTATACTCTCTTTGTCAGATAAATAAAGAAAAAGAATGGTTATGACAAGGAGGAAATTTTATTATGAAAAAAACATGGGCAGTAATGGGAACAGCAGTTGCAGTATCCGCAATGATTTTTACAGGATGTGGAAGCAGCAATACTACAACTGGTACAGATACAACACAGAAGTCTGAAAACACAGATACAGCAGCAACAGACACTCCGGCAGCTGAAGACAGTAAGGGAGGAGATTTCTCGGGACTGATCAGTCCGATATCCAGAGAGGAAGGATCCGGAACAAGAGGAGCTTTCATCGAACTGTTCGGTATCGAGACAAAAGATACCGATGGAAATAAAATTGATAACACCACAGATACAGCAGAAATCACCAACAGTACTTCTGTTATGATGACAACAGTTGCAGGTAATGAATATGCAATCGGTTATGTATCTCTGGGATCTCTGGATGACAGCGTAAAAGCATTGAAAATCGACGGTGCAGAAGCTTCTGTAGATACTGTAAAAGATGGTTCTTACAAAATTTCCCGTCCGTTTAATATTGTAACAAAAGATGGTTTGAGTGAGGTGGCAGCTGATTTTGTAAAATATATCATGAGCGAAGACGGACAGAAAGTAGTTGAAGATAACGGATATATCAGCCAGGGCAATGAAGGTGCATATGAAGCATCAGGTCTTTCCGGTAAAGTAACTGTTGCAGGATCTTCTTCTGTCACACCTGTTATGGAAAAACTGGCTGAGAGCTATAAAAAACTGAATGCAGATGTGGAAATCGAAGTACAGCAGAACGATTCTACCACAGGTGTTACTTCTGCCATCGACGGAATCTGCGATATCGGAATGGCATCCAGAGAACTGAAGGATACAGAGACTTCTCAGGGTGTAACCGCAACACCGATCGCTCTGGATGGAATCGCAGTTATCGTGAACAAACAGAACCCGGTAGATGAGCTGACCAGTGATCAGGTAATGTCTATCTTCACAGGAGAAACGCAGGACTGGGCAGACGTACAGTAAATGATCAGAAACAGAAAAGAAACTGTTCCGTATTCCATAGAAAAGTGAAAGACGGAACAGTTTTTCTCTGAAAGAAGGAGTAACATGAAGGAAGCAAGAGAATTCATTATGAAATGTGTTTTCATCCTGACAGCATGTGTGTCAATCGCGGCAGTTGTATTGATCTGCATCTTTATGTTTGCAAACGGAATTCCGGCAATCGCAAAGATTGGACCATTGAATTTTCTGTTGGGAGAAAAATGGAAACCCATGAACAATATTTTCGGCATCCTGCCGATGATTGTGGGTAGTATCTATGTAACCGCAGGAGCAATTATTATCGGTGTTCCGATTGCTTTTTTCGCATCGGTATATCTGGCAAAGTTCTGTAACGAGAAATTATATAAAATTCTCAAACCGGCAGTGGAACTGATGGCAGGAATCCCATCGATCGTCTACGGATTCTTTGGTCTGGTAGTAATTGTTCCGATCATGCAGAAACTCATGGGAGGAAGCGGGAAAAGTGTTCTGACAGCATCGATACTGCTGGGAATTATGATTCTGCCCACCGTGATCGGTGTGGCAGAAAGCAGTATCCGTGCAGTTCCGGACTCCTATTATGAAGGAGCCCTGGCTCTTGGCGCCACACGGGAACGAAGTGCGTTCTTTGCAGTACTTCCGGGAGCAAAGTCAGGAATTCTTGCCGGTGTGGTTCTTGGTATCGGTCGTGCCATCGGCGAGACGATGGCGGTGATCATGGTAGCAGGAAATCAGCCGGTGATACCGGGAAACCTGGCTATGGGTGTTCGAACCCTTACTTCCAACATCGTTATGGAGATGGGATATGCAACGGATCTTCACAGAGAAGCACTGATTGCAACGGCAGTAGTGTTATTTGTACTGATCCTGATCATTAATCTGTGCTGCAGTGCACTGCAAAGGAGGAGCGGACAGTGATGGAAAAGATAAAAGGTCAGCTGGAAAGTTACAAAGAACAGCCATTTTCTCTGGTGCTGCGGTTCCTGATGTGGATTGCCACATTTCTTACCGTGGGGATCACAGTCTGTATCGTAGGTTATATCCTCATTCGTGGAATACCGAACCTTTCACCGGAGATGTTTGCCTGGGAATATAATACAGAGAATGTATCCATGATGCCGGCAATCATCAACACCGTTCTGATGGTACTTCTGGTATTACTGATCGCAGTTCCGGTGGGTATCGGCGCAGCTATTTATCTGGTGGAATACGCAAAAAGAGGAAGCAAACTGGTAAAACTCGTAAGGATCACAGCGGAAACGCTTTCCGGAATTCCATCGATCGTCTATGGTCTGTTCGGTTATCTGTTATTTGCAACAACATTCAGATGGGGTTATACCTTCCTGGGAGGTGCGCTTACTCTGGCGATTATGATCCTGCCTTTGATTCTTCGAACTACAGAAGAAGCACTGAAAGCAGTACCGGATTCCTTTCGTGAGGGAAGTTTTGGTCTGGGAGCGGGAAGTCTGCGGACAATCTTCCGCATCATTCTTCCTTCTGCGGTACCGGGTATCGTATCAGGTGTGATTCTGGGTATCGGCCGTGTGGTAGGAGAGACGGCAGCACTGATGTATACAGCAGGTACTATCGCAAAAGTACCTGGACTGATGAGTTCGGGAAGAACGCTGGCTGTTCATATGTACGCATTGTTGTCCGAGGGACTGTATATGAAACAGGCATATGCAACGGCAGTGGTACTCCTGGTAGTAGTACTTCTGATCAATGCCGGTTCCGGCTGGATCGCGAAAAAACTGACAAAGAGGTAAGAAAATGGAGAAAGATAAATTTACGATAAAAGATCTGGATTTGTTTTACGGGGATTTTCAGGCACTGAAAAAGATTTCCATGCATATCCCGGAAAAAGAGATTACTGCATTTATCGGACCTTCCGGATGCGGAAAATCCACATTGTTAAAGTCCTTAAACCGAATGAATGATCTGGTAGAAGGATGTAAGATCACCGGAACACTGCTTCTGGACGGTGAACCGATCGACCAGATGAAAAATGTCAATCTGCTGAGAAAACGGGTAGGCATGGTATTCCAGAAGCCGAATCCGTTTCCTATGAGTATCTATGATAATGTTGCCTATGGACCGAGAACCCACGGAATCCGTAAAAAAAGCGAACTGGATGCGATTGTGGAAGATTCTCTGAAAAAGGCGGCAATCTGGGATGAGACAAAAGACCGGCTGAAAAAGAGTGCGCTTGGTATGTCCGGTGGACAGCAGCAGAGACTGTGTATCGCCAGAGCGCTGGCGGTACAGCCGGAAGTCCTTCTGATGGATGAGCCGACCAGTGCGCTTGATCCGATTTCTACTACGAAAATCGAGGATCTGGCACTGGAACTGAAAAACCAGTATACTATTGTTATGGTTACCCATAATATGCAGCAGGCAGCCAGAATCTCAGACAAAACCGCATTTTTCCTTCTGGGAGAGATGGTGGAGATGAATGATACAGAAACTATATTTTCAAAACCGCAAGATAAACGGACAGATGATTATATCACAGGGAGGTTTGGCTGATGGCAAGACAGGCATATCAGGAGCAGCTGCTTAAGCTGAATGGAGAATTGATTGAGATGGGTGACCTCTGTGAGGAGGCCATGTCACTGGTGATGAAAGCACTCCGGGAAAAAGATGAGGAGATTGCGGTCAGTGTACATAAGATTGAACAGAAGATCGATCAAAAAGAAAGGGATATCGAAGCCATGTGTATGACACTGCTGCTTCGCCAGCAGCCGGTATCCGGGGATCTGAGAAGTATCTCTTCCGCACTTCGCATGATCGCGGATATGGAACGGATCGGAGATCAGACAGCAGATATCGCAGATGTATCCAGGCATCTGACAGATTTTCAGCTGGAAGTGCACCCGAAGATTTTTCATATGGGTAAAATTGCATCCAAGATGGTCAATGACAGTGTTAATGCGTTTGTACGCAAGGATGACAAACTGGCAGCAGAAGTGATTGCCACGGACGATCAGGTGGATCGGCTTTTTGAAGAGATCAAAATGGAACTGATGGAAGAAATTGCAAAAAATCCAAATAGTTCCGGCAGTGAACTGGACGTACTGATGATTGCAAAATATATGGAACGTATTGGCGATCATGCCGTGAATCTTGGAGAGTGGGTACACTATTATGTCTACGGTGAAAAAGTAGAAGGTAAAGACTGACAGTTATCTGAGACGACCGGAACAAAAAGAAAAATCCCGTACATGACAAAAAATCGATAAACGATTCTGTCATGTACGGGATTTTTATGCGGTCACAAACCAAAGTCTGTGACCGGTGGTGTTTCTTACAGTTCTTTACCATCAACCACTTCGTCATATTCAGCACTGTCTAACAGTTCGTCGAAAGCATCGGCAGCGATTTCATATTCGTCATCGTCTTCGATGTTCTCGAGAGTTGGCTGCTGACCTTCTTCCTGGAAGAAACGGTATAAGAATACTTCACCGTCCTGGTTTTCGCCGTTCTCATCTAATGGCAGCAGAGCAATATATTTATGCTCGCCGGCAGGGAAGATGGTCAGGACGGCACAGACCAGTTCACTGTCATCGTCCAGGGTCAGGGTTACGGTTGCATTCGGGTTGGATAAATCAAGGTTGCAGTCGGACCCGCAGGTATCGCAGGAACCGGTGCATGCGCTGTTTTCCAGATCACTCATAATAATAAAAACCTCACTCTTTCTTAACTTTCTTAATATGGTAGCTGTTCTGTATCAGCATAAAGATTGCAGAAAAAACAACTATATCTATGTATACTTTAACAGAAGAAATCATAAAAAGCAATGGATTTTCTATTGACGGGAGAAAAATGTAGTTTTATACTTAACATATGTTGTCGAAGCAGACTGGCTCCGGCAGAATGTAAGAATGTAAAAATACATTCGAGAAAAGCAGGAGGAGAGATATTATGGATATCAAATTTATTAAAAGAGAAGAACTGCAGGAAAAACCGGATCAGAAGAAACTTGGTTTCGGCAAATATTTCGCTGATTACATGTTCACTATGGACTATGATGAAGGAATTGGCTGGCATGACGCAACCATTCGTCCGTACGGACCAATTGAGATGAATCCGGCTACTGTAGTTTTGCATTATGCACAGGAAACATTTGAGGGACTGAAAGCATACAGAAGAGCAGATGGCCAGATCCAGTTATTCCGTCCGGAGATGAATGCACGTCGTATGATCAATTCCAATGAACGTCTGTGTATGGCAACTATTCCGGAAGATATGTTTATCGAAGCCGTAAACGCACTGGTAAAAGCAGAAGAAGACTGGGTTCCGTCTGAACCGGAAACTTCTCTGTACATCCGTCCGTTTGCATTTGCATGTGAGTCTTCTCTGGGCGTACACAAATCAAAAGCATATAAGTTCGTAATCATCCTTTCTCCTGTAGGTGCTTACTATGCAGAAGGTCTGGCTCCGGTTAAGATCATGGTTGAAGATGAATATGTTCGTGCCGTACAGGGTGGTACCGGATTTACAAAATGTGGCGGTAACTATGCAGGATCTATTATCGGTCAGGTAAAAGCTGAAAAATATGGTTGCTCTCAGGTACTGTGGCTGGATGGCCGTGAAAGAAAATATGTAGAAGAAGTTGGTGCAATGAACATTATGTTCAAGATCGATGGCGAAATCTACACAGCTCCGATCGAAGGAACAGTACTTCCTGGTGTAACCAGAGATTCTATCATTCATATCCTGAAAGACTGGGGATACAAAGTAAATGAAACGCATCTGTCTGTAGATGATCTTATGCAGGCCGGAAGAGACGGAAGACTGGAAGAAGTATACGGAACCGGTACAGCAGCAGTTATCTCCCCTGTAGGCGCACTGGTTTACAAAGGAGAAGAAATCACAATTAATAACTTCAAGATTGGTGAACTGACTCAGAAACTGTATGATTATCTGACAGGCATCCAGTGGGGTAAAGAAGAAGACAAATACGGCTGGACAAGACTGGTAAAATAATAAAGAATAATTGTGCTGATATGCATAAGGAATATAAGGAAGGGCTGTCGCAGAAGATAATGATGCGAGAGCTCTTTCTTTATTGCGTTGCATATTAATAATTGGTTCGGTGGACCAATTTTGATTATGTTATCAAAGAGTTAAAGATTATGATTGCATGAGAAAAAAGGACGACTGTTGATATAGGACAGAAAGTCAGTGAGAAAAGAGCAGGAGAACAATATGGAACAAAGAAAAACACCATTACTGGATGCGATTGTTGATTATACAACAAACAGACCGGTATATTTTAAGATTCCAGGGCATCGATACGAAAAGGGGATCAGTCCCCGCTGGCGACAGTGGACAGGAGATGGCATCTTCCGGTTTGATCTGACAGAGGCAGAGGGACTGGATGATCTGCATGAACCGGAAGGCGTGATCCGGGAGGCACAGGAGCTGGCAGCGGAGGTATTTCAGGCAAAAAAAACCTATTTTCTGGTCAATGGAACAACCTGTGGAAATGAAGCGATGGTGCTTGCCTCGGTAAAAGAGGGTGAGAAGATCATGGTAGCAAGAAATGCCCACAAATCCGTACTGATGGGGCTGACACTTGGTGGGGCGGTTCCGGTTTATCTGATGCCGAAACAGGATCCGGTCACCGGCCTTTGGGGAAGCCTGGATCCGGAGACTGTAGAAGAGGGATTCCGACAATATCCGGACTGTAAGGCTGTTTTTCTGGCAAGCCCGACCTATTATGGTGTGTGCAGCAATATCCGTGCTATTGCCGATATCTGTCACAGACACGGGGCATTGCTTTTGGTGGATGAGGCACATGGAGGCCATCTGTATTTTCAGAAAGAAGGGACAGCTACGGAGACACTTCCCCGGGGAGCGATTCTTCAGGATGCAGATATGTGCGCGCAGAGCATGCATAAGGTAACAGGATCTCTGACCCAGAGTTCCCTGTTACATGTGGGAAGTGACCGGGTGGATCTGGGAAGACTGGAAGCCTGTCTGCATATGGTGCAGAGTACCAGTCCGTCCTATCTTCTGATGACATCCCTGGATGCGGCTCGGTATGAGCTGGCTCTTCACGGGGAAGAGATGCTACAACGAGGTCTGACACTGGCACAGATGGCAAGAGAAGCAATGAAAAAGATTCCGGGAATTACCTGTGTGGGAGAAGCATCTCGCGGAAAAGCCATCTATGACCTGGATCTGGTGCGTCTGGTGATCTCTGCTTCGGATCTTGGACTTTCCGGTTATCAGCTGGCAGACCGACTTTATGAGAAGTACAGGATTGGTATGGAACTGGCAGACGATCGATATGTGGTTGCCGTTGTAACATATGCCAATGAAGAGAGTGATATGAGGCAGCTGGTGGAGGCACTGGAAGACATCAGCAGGAAAATGACGGGAAAGAACAATGTGGATGTTGTGAATGCGGAGACACGTCTGATTCCACAGATTCCACCGATGATCGATACTCCGCGACAGGCTTTTTTTAAAGAAAAGAAACGGATTCCCTGGCGGGAATCAAAAGGAAGGATTGCAGCAGAAGCATTGATTCCGTATCCACCGGGAATACCACTGGTCAATCCGGGAGAACTGGTGACGGAGGAAATCTGGGAATATATGGAAGAATACAGAAAAAAAGGACTTCACTTTCACGGACCATCGGATGCTTCACTGGACAGCTTTTGTGTGTTATAATAAAACCAGACTTGACAAAACAGGAGGACAGATGTTTGAAACTGATATCATGGAATGTAAATGGGCTGCGGGCCTGTGTGACGAAAGGATTCAAGGAACGATTTCAGGAATTGGATGCGGACATTTTCTGTATTCAGGAGAGTAAACTGCAGGAAGGACAGATTGAGCTGGAACTTCCGGGATATTATCAGTACTGGAATTATGCAGTGAAAAAGGGATATTCAGGTACGGCGATTTTTACAAAGCAGGAGCCGCTGTCTGTGCGATATGGAATCAACATCGAGGAACATGACCAGGAGGGTAGGGTGATTACACTGGAATACCCGGATTTTTTCATGGTGACCGTATACACACCAAATTCTCAGAACGAACTGGCCAGGCTTCCTTACCGGATGCAATGGGAAGATGATTTTCTTGCGTATCTGAAAGGGCTGGAGAAAGAGAAACCTGTTATTTTTTGCGGTGACCTTAATGTCGCACACTGTGAGCGAGACTTAAAGAACCCGAAAACCAATCGGAAAAATGCCGGATTCACCGATGAAGAGCGTGCAAAATTCTCAAGAGTCCTGGAATCCGGTTTCATCGATACTTTTCGTTATTTTTACCCGGAGCAGGAAGGAATCTACTCCTGGTGGTCTTATCGGTTCAAAGCGAGAGAAAAGAATGCAGGATGGCGGATCGACTATTTCTGTGTGTCCGAAAGCCTGAAAGACCGGCTGGAAGATGCGAAGATCCACACAGAGATTTTTGGATCCGATCATTGTCCGGTAGAACTGGATATTTGTTTATAGAGGGGGAAAAAGATGGGGACAGAAAGAAAACCCTGGAAGATCAGTCCGGGTGATCCATCCCGTCCGGGAGTGACCGGAAAAGGAAACCGGTATAATTTTGCTGTGGATACCAGAACAGGAGAATCACCGGAACTTCTGTTTTATAGGGACGGGAGAGAAGAACAGCGTATCCTGCTGGATGAGACTTATCGCACCGGCAGACGGTATGCGGTGATGGTCGAAAAACCGGGGCTGCACCAGTATGAGTATCGGTACCGGCAGGGAGAGATAACATTTACTGATCCTGCGGCAAGACTGGTGACGGGGGAACCGTGTTTTGGCGAAAAAGCGGAAGGGGAAGTGATGACCTCGGCAAAAGTGCTGAGAGGATACAAAGTGATGCCCCTTGCGGAACCGATTCCCTATGAAAATATGGTGATTTATAAGGTTCATCCGAGAGGCTACACGATGCAGAAGACCTCCGGGGTGCGGGCGAAGGGAACGTTTCAGGGACTCGCGGAGAAGATCCCGTACTGGAAAGAACTGGGGATTACCTCGCTGGAACTGATGCCGTCGTATGATTTTGAAGAATATCCGTCAAAAACCGGCGAAAAGGACCGGTATGGGTATGATAAAACGATACGGTATCAGGAAGAAAAACTTAATTACTGGGGATATACGAAAGGAAATTATTTTGCTCCGAAGGCATCTTACTGTAAGAGTAATCAGCCGGAGAAGGAGCTAAAAAGCTTTTTCAGCGCTCTTCATGAGGCTGGCATCGAGTATCTGATGGATTTTTATTTTCCGGTGGAGACGGATCCACAGATGGTGTTAGAAGTGCTGCGGTTCTGGCGGATGGAATACCGGGTGGACGGATTTGTTCTGATGGGTGATGGTGTCTGGATGGAACTTTTGGCAAGAGATGCGGTACTTGCGGATGTGAAACTGATCGGTTGTGGCTATGATATGGGTGGAATCGCAAGAAAACTGGGCGGAAAAAAACGTCTGGCAGCCTGTCACAGCGGATTCCAGAGCGTGATGCGCCGTTTCCTCAGAGGTGATGAGGATCAGGTGAATGGATTCTTATATTACACCAGAGAAAATCCCCTGGATCACGGTGAGGTTCATTATCTGGCAAACCACGATGGTTTTACCCTGGCAGATATGACCAGTTATGATACCCGTCATAATATGGAGAACGGTGAGGAAAACCGGGACGGCAGTGCGTATAATTACAGCTGGAACTGTGGTGTGGAAGGCCCGACAAGAAAAACGTCGATTCTGGAACTTCGAAGAAGACAGATGAGGAATGCCATGCTGCTGTTGTTTTTGTCACAGGGGACTCCGTTGTTATACGGCGGTGACGAACTGGAAAACAGCCAGATGGGTAATAACAATGCATATTGTCAGGACAATGAAATCGGATGGATAGACTGGAAAAAGGGCAGATCTTACAGCCAGTTTACCGGGTTTGTAAAGGATCTGATCCGTTTTCGAAAAGATCATCCGATCCTGCATATGCCACAGGAGCTACGCCCGACCGATTACAAATCCCTGGGCTGGCCGGAAATCTCCTATCATTCGGAACGCGCCTGGTTTGCAGACACGGAGAGTAGCAGCCGGCAGATCGGGATTCTGTACTGTGGTGGTTATGCAAAAGAGATGACAGGGAAAGAAGATGTGTTTATCTATGTGATCTACAACATGCACTGGAATGAACACAAATTTGCCCTGCCGGATATCCCGGAGGGGATGCGATGGTATCTGGCGATTGATTCTTCGAAAAAAAACAGTGTCTGCCCGAAAGGAGAGGAACTGCTGTTGGAAGAGAAGAAATCAATCTATGTAAAACCGCGGACGATACTGGTATTATTAGGGGATGCCAGAGAACCGGGGGCAAAAGCCTGACGCAAGCTTGCCGGCAGGAAGGTTTCTGCCTTCGTACTCATCAAAAATGTGAGTAAGTGAGCAAAATACTTTTTGCCCACAAAATCTTAGAAAAACAGGGAGATAAGTAATATGAACGCATGGGGACATTTTAAGACGATCACATCCCATAAATTTCTGGTTATGAAGTATTGTTTTAAGGTGGGATTGTATAAGCAGGGATTTTTGCATGACCTGTCGAAATATTCTCCTACCGAGTTCATGGTGGGAGCAAAATACTATCAGGGAACCAGAAGCCCCAACAATGCAGAGAGAGAAGCCACCGGAGTATCTACTTCCTGGCTGCATCACAAAGGAAGAAACAAACATCATTTTGAATATTGGGTAGATTACGGAATCGGAGCGGAGCATGTACTTGCCGGTATGCCGATGCCAAGAAAATATATCGCCGAGATGATCATGGATCGGATCAGCGCATCACGGACCTATCACCCGGAAACCTATACAGATGCCTCACCGTTGGAATATTTTCTGAAAGGAAAAGACCGACTGTGGTTCATTCATCCGGATACCAGCGCACAGATTGAATATCTGCTGCGGATGCTGGCAGTGAAAGGGGAGGAAAAGACCCTCTGGTATATCAAACATGTGTATCTGAAAAATAAAGGCAGATTCGGCGGAAGCGGATCCACCTATGTAAGCCCGGAGAGAGGGGTAACTACCCAAAAATGAAGAAAGAAGATGGCCGGTATTGTTCTGCGAGAGCAGAGCGATGCCGGCGGTCTTTTTTTACAGAAAATCACTCCGCAGTATAAAAATGCTCTACGGACAGGATTTGATTTTTTGATGGTGAGGACTTTGCTGCATGTTGTGATAACAGGGAAGATATATTGCCGCGTATTTCTGCTATAGTTCCATTGCTTATGTACCTTGACAAAAATGAAAAGATGACATATACTTTGAAAAGACAATAATTTGAAATTCAAAATAAAAGCGAAGAAGAGGAACATATATGACAACGAAAATTATAGGAACAGGAAGTTATCTGCCGGAATATGTGGTGACCAATGATGATCTGGCAAAGCTGGTGGATACCAGTGATGAGTGGATCGCTTCCCGGACGGGGATTCGAAATCGACGAATTGCTACCAACGAAAGTGGAGTAGATATGGCAGCAGCTGCGGCAGAGGAAGCATTAAAAGATGCAGGGATGGACGGATCGAAGATTGATCTGATCCTGGTGGCAACGTGCAGCAGTGATTTTCAGTTTCCCAGTACTGCATGTCTGGTGCAGAAAGCCATCCATGCTACGAACGCGGCGGCATTTGATCTGAGTGCGGCATGTTCCGGTTTTTTATTTGCCCTGCATACCGCACATGCGTATATCTGTGCCGGGATTTATAAAAATATCCTGCTGGTGGGCGTGGAAGCGCTGTCTAAACTGATCGACTGGAATGACCGTTCCACCTGTGTCCTGTTCGGGGATGGTGCCGGAGCGGCGGTGGTAACGGCGGCAGATCATGGAATGGAAGGGTTTGTTCAGTGGTCGGACGGCATGAGCGGTGAAGTACTTACCTGCCCGGGAAGGAAAATAGAGAATCCATGGAAAGAGAATGATTCTGAAACTGAATATATTCAGATGAACGGGCAGGAAGTCTTTCGATTTGCAGTGAAAAAGGTCCCGGAATGTATCCGACAGGTAACAGAAAAGACCGAAACTCAGATAGAAACAATCGACTGGTTTATTCTTCATCAGGCTAACAGCAGAATCATTCAGTCCGTGGCAAAGCGGCTTGGGGTGCCGGAAGAAAAGTTCCCGATGAATATGGAGCAGTATGGCAACACTTCCGCAGCCAGTATCCCGATCCTTCTCGATGAGATGAACAAAAAGGGAATGCTGCAGCCAGGACAGAAGATCATTCTCTCCGGATTTGGTGCGGGGCTGACCTGGGGTGCGGCGCAGATAGAGTGGTAGAGGGAAAGCAAAAGGAAAGCAAAAGAAAAAAATACGGGAGCAACGGAAACTTGGATAAGAAGAGTTCCGTTGCTCTTTTTTATTTTGCGTGGGTAACAGGTGAAAGTTTGTAGTTGCTTCAGAATGCTGAAAAATAAAATCTGAAAAATGAGAAATACTATACAATAAGTACCTTGACAAAATACCCACAGGGGGTATATAGTAAAGATACTCCCCGTGGGTATATGAAAAATAAATGAGGTGATCAATTGAAAGAACAGAATCCTACACGAAAGGATGAATCTATAAAAACAGATAACGAAATATGTGAGATGTGTGCAAAAGAAAGTGAAGAACCGGAAAAAAATATTGCACAGGAAGAAAACGGATGCTGCTGTTACCGTAAGACCACAGCCCGTTCCCAGGATGAGCGAAAGAAGTTGATGAACCGTCTGAGCCGAATCGAAGGACAGATTCGCGGCATCAAGGGGATGCTTGAAAAAGATGCCTACTGCAACGATATCCTGATTCAGTCCGCAGCGGTCAGCGCTGCAATGAATGCGTTTAACCGGGAGTTGTTGTCCAGCCATATTCATTCCTGTGTTGTCCGGGATATTCGTGAGGGAAAAGACGAAGTAGTGGATGAGCTGATGGCAACACTGCAGAAATTGATGAAATGAGGAGTGCGAGAGTACGAAGTACGGAGCAATCCGGTATCG
>UMAO01007444.1_pt1 | contig 17776 bp, 10 predicted proteins | sample 1963741 | NCBI WGS metagenome assembly UMAO01 (sample SAMEA4835919, study PRJEB28245) | human gut metagenome | biome: gut microbiome; material: fecal sample | place: Denmark | collected 2008
TATCAAGAAGTTAAGAAAACTCAAAATCCAATGGAAAATATTGCTTTCAGCAATGCTTGTTATATTCGTATTTGGCGGATATATGGTATTTGCTAAAGCTGATTCCAGTGTCACTGTATCAGTGACAACGACAGCAACAATTGTTAATCAGGGCACAGAGTCGAACAGCATCGTGGCAACTATGTCGGGAAGAGATGAGAATAATGTCAGTCAGGATTCACCGGATAATTATAAGCCGGCAGTAAGAAATCTTAAATGGACAGTATCCAACTCTGATATTATTAAATTTGTCGTAAGTGATAGTGCGGGAACTAAATATGCAGACACAGCAGAAGGCACTGCCAATCCTACAATATATGGTAATAGAGCAGGTAAGGCAACAATTACGGCTACATATTATACTAAGGCTTACGGACCAGACGGTAGCATTACTTATGAAGAAGAGCTTGGAAATGACTCTGTAGATATCATCGTTCCTTTAAAGATTAACAGCTTTAAGGCATACAGAAATGGTGTAGAGCTTACAAAAGAAGAAATGCTTTGTTATCAGGTAGGAGATATTATTGAGATAACATCTAATGCCAATGATAATAATAAAATATTTGTTGAAACAGACAATGATAAGACAGGAAGTCTTTCTAAAGATGGTATTGTAGAGAAAGTATCATCTTCAGGTGCTAAAGTAACACTTAAGATTGTCGGTGGTGGTAGAACTAATCTTAAAGTAAGAACAGCAGATGGTGATGGTATCAATTCTCTTACAGCAACATACCAGATAACATCAAAGGTCGAATACACTGATGGAGTTGCTAACTCAGAAGGACATTCTATTCAGAAGCTTTCTGATGGTACAAGATTTATTACATTATCAGATAAAGATTTTGAAGACTTTAAAGAAGAAGCAATTCCTTCTAATATTAAGTATCCAGCAACAGCAGGTGTTACATATGTATCATCAGATACAGACGTAATTACATATAAGGCTGGCAGCGTAAAAGGTGTTAACGCAGGTGTAGCCCAGGCAACAGCAGGTGTTGCAAGTATTGATGTACAGGGTAACATAGGCTGGGCGACCAAAGATGTAGTTAATGTTGTTGTACCATTTAAGAAGCTTGGCAATGATGTAAGCAATATGAATGTGGGTGACTCAATACAGCTTAAGACTTCTGCTAAATCAACAGAGGTTACCTGGTCAACATCTGATAACAGCGTACTTCAGGTTGATGCAACAACAGGTCTTGTTACAGCAATGGGAGCTGGTAAAGCTACTATATATGCAACAAGAGTTGACGATGAACTTTCAACAAAGTACAAGCTTAATAATCAGCTTTCTTATGAGATTACAGTTATCGATGGATTTGGCTTAAGCCTTACATCAATGAGTGTTAATATAGGTGATACACAGAACCTTGTGGCACTTGTAACTAATAATCCTAGCAAGGATGATATTACATTTACAGTAGAGAATCAGCCAGATGCAGCAGGAGTTGTTCCAACTGAGACTTTAATTAATGTAGTTCAGTCAGAAGACGGAAGAACATTCAAGGTAACAGGTATTGCATCAGGTATAGCACATATTAAGGTGACACAGAATGTTAATGGCGTTATTAAGAAAGCAACCTGTGTTGTATATGTTACAACACCAGTGGGTGAGATTACTATTAATCCTTCATCACTTACAGTAGACAGAGGTTCATCTGATACTGTACAGCTTATATTTAACCCATCAGCACCAACTAATAATAAAGTATTATGGTCATCATCTAATACAGATGTTGCAACAGTAGAAGGTGACAGCTATACAGCTACAATTACTGGTGTATCTGGTGGTACAACAACAATTACGGTCATAACAGAAGACGGACTTAAAGTAGCAACTTGTGATGTATATGTAAGAGAACCTGTAACAGGTCTTGTACTTAATGCAACAACAGTTGAATCATCGATGGCAGTTGGTCAGTATCAGCTCGTTGCAACTGTTCTTCCAGCAGGCGAAGGTGTTGACCGTGCTGTAACATGGACATCATCAGATCCATCGGTTGCAACAGTAGATGAGAATGGTCTTGTTAAGTATGTTAAGCCAGGATATTGTACAATCGTATGTAAGACAACAGATGGAGCATATATAGCTACTTGTAACTTTATCATAAGCATACCAGTAGAGCAGATTAAACTTGATTATACTGATGAGATAATGTCAATAGGCAGTACATTAAGAATTACAGCAGAGGTTCTTCCGGTAACAGCTACTAATAGAACAGTAGTATGGGAATCTTCTAATACTAATGTGTGTATCGTAGATTCTAATGGTCTTGTAGAGGCAGTTGGAACAGGAAGCTGTACAATCCTTTGTAAGTCATTGGACGGTAACTACACAGCAATGTGTAATATATATGTTAAACAGCCTGTAACACAGGTTATACTTAATACAACAGATATAACTGTAAGACAGGGTCAGGTATTCTGGCTTAATGCTACTTGTCTTCCAGAGAATGCAGATAATAAGATTATCAGCTGGGAAAGCCGTGATGAGAGCGTGTGTACAGTTGAGAGCGATGGTAAGGTTACAGCAGTAGGTGCTGGTACAACATCTATTATTGCAACCAATGTTGATACAGGACTTACAGCGTATTGTGTTGTAACGGTTACACAGCCGGTAACAGGAATTTCGCTTAACTCAGATTATCAGGAATTATGGGTTGGAGCTAAATATGCAATCATACCGGTAGTTGAACCTTATGATGCTGAGAATAAGAATGTTACATATTTATCAAGTGATCCATCAGTAGCAACAGTAGATGAAAATGGTGTTGTTACAGCATTAAAGGGTGGAAGTTGTATAATTGAAGTGACAACCGAAGTTAATAAGTTAACGGCGGCGTGTACGATTGTAGTAAAAGAGTATGTATCATCAATAACTCTTAGTGAAACTGATAAATTTATGAATGTTGGTTCAACAGGAACGCTTGTTGCTTCTGTTGGAACGGATACAGCTACTAATAAGAATATAGTATGGTCATCTTCTAATTATGATATATGTTATGTAGATGGCAATGGTAACTTAAGTGCCAACTCAGTTGGTAATGCAGTTATTACAGCAACAGCGGCAGACGGAAGTGGTGTTAGTGCTTCTTGTATTGTAAAGGTTGTTGATCCTGTAATAGGAATTACAGTTGAACCAGATACAGTAAGGCTTCTTGTTGGTGATTCAGCTAAGGTTACAGCAGTCATAACACCAGATAGTGCAACTGTCAAAGATGTATCATGGACATCATCTAATGAAGCTATTGCAACAGTAGATGAGTCGGGAGAAATATTTGCCCTTAGTACTGGTAAATGTAAGATAACAGCTACATCACAAGACGGTAACGAAGTTAAGGGTGTATGCTGGGTATATGTAACACCAGTTGTTAACATATCATCATTAAGAATTAACTCTAAAGAAATATATATGCTTTCTGGACGAGCTAGACAGTTATCAGTAATTGTAAGACCTGTTAATAATACAGATTCTTATGAGTGGTATTCAACAGATACAGGAATTGTACAGGTAGACCAGAATGGTGTAATCACAACCGTTGGTCCTGGTACTGCAGATGTGTTTGTTATAAGCAATAACAGCAGTGTAGAAGCTTCATGTACGGTACATTCGCTTGCTATGAGTACATCACGAGTGAGATTGGAGCAGTACGATAGATTTAATCTAGATGTAATAGGTACAGAAGATGCTGTTACCTGGAGAAGTTCTAATCCAAGAGTATGTACGGTTTCATCATCAGGTGAAGTTATAGGTAGACGGGCAGGAACAGCTACAGTAACAGCTACAGTTCATAATAAGACACTTAGCTGTACAGTAACAGTTACTAACATCAGGTAATACTGCTGGGAAATTTCAATTCTTGATATAAGCTTTAAAGATATTATAGAACTTAAAGATGGTTATGCCAGACATTCAAGTCTGGCATAACCATTCTTTATATAATATTTTGGCTGTTATCAGAACATAATGGAACTGACTGTAATAATAAACGGCTTATAGAACAAAATAGACAATATAAAAAGAAACAGGCACTATAAGATTATTCTTATGGTGCCTGTTCTTTATTATTTAATATGAGGGGGAGATAGAAAGAATTAACTTTGCTATCTGATTATTAATATAACCTGTAATTGTGTGCAAAGTATGTCTTATTTGTGAAAGAACGATAAAAAGAATTAAGAAAATAATAAAATAATATATATCAAATGGGTAATGGCTATAAAGTTCAAAAAGTTTAATTTGTTAATTTATTGATTATTGAGTATCAATATGTTAGAATTTATTAGTTAAAATATAAAGGCAGGGGAATAAGTATGAATAGCAATGACAAAGATGAGTTAGATAATGAGTTAATTAAATCAATGAAAAAGCTTGTTGAAGAAGAAACTAACGTTGCTAAAGCGTTCATAGATACTCAGAACGAGTTATCGGATGAAGATGATGAGTTGGCTGATGAAACAATGGGTAAGACAAGAGTTATACCTAAGGTCACAGATGATATGCTCACTAAAGTAAGTGATGCTACAATTAATATCAGTGATTTGAATGCAGACAAAAAACTTCAATCTAATAAAGAACAGAATAATATAGATGATACCAGCAGAGTAAAAGAATATAATAAAGTCAGGGAGTCAGAACCGGTAACAGAATATAATATGGCAGAACAGCAGGATAAGAGCTCTGATGCACATATGAATAATGGTAATAATGAGAAAGATGACAGCGTGCAGGAAAAGGATAAGAAGCCTATGGATGCTAAGAGGAAAAAGATGATTATAGCTGTTTCCTGTGTAGTAGCTGCTTTAGTAGTTATTATAGGTATAGTTGTCGGAGTTGTTCTTAATAATAAGAATAAGAATTCGTTCCAATATAATTATGATAAAGGAATGGGTTCTTATCAGAACAAGGATTATGATAATGCTATTAAGTATCTTGCTAAAGCTTCCAAGTTATCTGAAGGCAAGAAAAATGTAGATTTAAAATATACATTGTATCAGTGTTATGCTGCAACAGATAATACAGATATGTCAATTGAAGTGTTAAAGGATATTTTATCATTTGATGAGAATAATGAGAAAGCTATAAAAGCATTAGCTTCAATATATAATACTAAGAAAGATGGAACAAGTCTTAATAAGCTTATTAAAGATTATAAGGATAAACAGGGTTACAAATATCTTACAGATTATGTTGTTGAAACCCCTAAGCCATCAGTTGAAGCTGGAAGCTATGATGATGTGATTAAGTTACAATTTACAGAGAACAGCAGTTCAACAATATATTACACAACAGATAAGACTGAGCCAGATAAGAAAAGTAAACGTTACACAGGTACAGCAATAGAAATACAGAGTGGTACTACTACAATAAAGGCTATTGCTATTAGTGACATAGGAGTGTGCAGTGATGTTGTGGAGCTGGAGTATACAGTTGACTTTAAGAAGCCATCTGCACCAACAGTAGGTCCTGCCTCAGGAACATATGAGGAAGGACAGACTGTGACAATAGATAATATTCCAGTTGGCAGTACAGCGTATTATACATTAGATGGTTCTACACCAACTAAGAATTCGGAGGAATACTCTGAACCATTTACAATTCCAACAGGTAATAATGTAATATCTGTTGTTATAATTGATTCGCATAACCAGTCAAGCAGTGTTGTTAAGCGTAACTATGTTGTCAACAAGGCTAAGACATATGTATATAATGAGGCACTTGAGATATTAAAAGAAAAGCTTATATCAAAGGGAGTGCTTAAGTCAGATGGAACTACAGCTGCTGATGGTTCTACAGTTACATTTGTATATCAGTCAAGAACAACTGTAGATGGAGTTGAGATGTTCGTTGTAAGATATGATGTGACATCTAAGACGGGTAAGACTTCTACGGCTGGTTATTATGGTGTCGCGACTAAGACAGGTGACTGCTATACAGTGACACAGAATGGCGGAGCATATAGTGCAGCCGCATATAATTAAGTTTTGATGTGTGATTAACACTTCAGATAATATATAACTGAAAGGGGTAATAAAATGTACAAGATTCTTAAGGCTGAAAAATTAGCAGAAAAGATTTTTCTTATGGATGTTGAAGCACCAAGAGTTGCTAAGCACTGTGAACCTGGCCAGTTCATAATTGTTAAAATGGATGAAAAAGGAGAGAGAATTCCTCTTACAATCTGTGATTATGACAGAGAAGCTGGAACAATAACAATTGTATTCCAGATAGTAGGAGCATCAACAGAAAAAATGTCTCACCTTAAAGCAGGTGATGCTTTTAGTGATTTCGTTGGTCCATTAGGATGCCCTTCAGAATTAATTCACGAGAATATTGAGGATTTAAAGAAGCAGAATATCGTATTTATAGCAGGTGGTGTAGGTACAGCACCAGTATATCCTCAGGTAAAATGGCTTCATGAGCATGGTGTAGATGTTGATGTTATCGTTGGAGCTAAGAACAAAGACCTTATCTTATTAGAAGAAGAGATGAAGGCAGTGGCAGGTAATCTTTATATAACAACTGATGATGGCAGTTATGTAAGAAAAGGTATGGGTACAGATGTACTTAAAGATCTTTATGCACAGGGTAAGAAGTATGACAAATGTATAGCAATTGGACCATTGATTATGATGAAATTCGTCTGTCTTTTAACTAAGGAATTAGGTATACCTACAGTTGTAAGTATGAACCCTATTATGGTTGATGGTACAGGTATGTGTGGTGCATGCAGACTTCAGGTTGGTGATGAGATTAAGTTCGCTTGTGTAGACGGACCGGAGTTCGATGGACATTTAGTAGACTTTGACCAGGCTATGAAACGTCAGCAGACATATAAGACAGAAGAGGGCAGAGCTATGCTTGCAGCCCTTGAAGGAGATACGCATCACGGTGGATGTGGACAATGTAATTAATCAACGGAAAAGAGGTATATATAATGGATGTTATGAAGAAAGTTCCAGTAAGGGAACAGGCTCCAGATGTAAGGAATAAGAACTTTGATGAGGTATGCCTTGGATATAATGCAGAAGAGGCACAGGAAGAAGCAACACGTTGCCTTAATTGTAAGAATGCTAAATGTGTACAGGGATGTCCAGTATCAATCAATATTCCGGAATTCATACATAATGTAAAAGAAGGTAATTTTGAAGAAGCTTACAAGGTTATTGGAAAGTCATCTGCATTACCTGCTGTATGTGGCCGTGTATGTCCACAGGAAACACAGTGTGAAGGTCAGTGTATAAGAGGAATTAAGGGCGAAGCTATATCAATTGGTAAGCTTGAAAGATTCGTAGCTGACTGGGCTAGAGAGAACAATGTATCACCAGAGATGCCAACAGAGAAGAAGGGTAAGAAAGTGGCTGTTATCGGTTCAGGTCCTTCAGGACTTACTTGTGCCGGTGACCTTGCTAAGATGGGATATGATGTTACAATATTTGAAGCACTTCACGAAGCTGGTGGAGTATTAGTATATGGCATTCCAGAATTCCGTCTTCCAAAGAAGACAGTTGTTGCATCAGAGATTGAAAATGTTAAGAAGCTTGGTGTTAAGATTGAAACTAACGTAGTAATCGGTAAGTCAATGACAATTGACCAGCTTATTAATGAAGAAGGTTTTGATGCTGTATTTATCGGCTCAGGTGCTGGTCTTCCAAGATTTATGGGTATCCCAGGAGAAAATGCTAATGAAGTATTCTCAGCTAATGAATACCTTACAAGAAGCAATCTTATGAAAGCTTTCAGAGAGGATTATGATACACCAATAGCAAGATTTAAGAAGGTTGCTGTCGTTGGTGGTGGTAACGTTGCTATGGATGCCGCAAGAACAGCATTAAGACTTGGTGCTGAGGTACATATTGTATACAGAAGAAGTGAGGAAGAACTTCCTGCAAGAGCAGAAGAAGTACATCACGCTAAAGAAGAGGGGATTATATTTGACCTTCTTACTAACCCAACAGAAGTCCTTACAGATGATAAGGGTAATGTTACAGGTATTAAGTGTGTTAAGATGGAACTTGGCGAGCCAGATGCTTCTGGAAGAAGAAAGCCTGTTGAAGTCCCTGATTCAGAATTCGTAATGGACCTTGATGCAGTTATTATGTCACTTGGTACATCACCTAACCCACTTATCTCATCTACAACTAAGGGTCTTGAGATTAATAAGAGAAAATGTATTGTAGCAGAAGAAGCTAATGGACAGACATCTAAGGAAGGCGTATACGCTGGTGGTGATGCTGTTACAGGTGCTGCAACAGTTATTCTTGCTATGGGAGCTGGTAAAGCTGCTGCTAAGGGTATTGATGAGTACCTTTCAAAGTAAGTAATTATATTTACAATAATAGTAAAAAGCTGTTGATTTATTATCAGTGTTTAGATAATAAACCAACAGCTTTTGCTTATCTTATGTTATAGCCTGATTATAGCTGGGTAATATTTAGCATTGACAGGCTGCGTGATTTTATAGCAGACTGTATGGTTCTATGGAAGCCAGTGTTTTTATAAAGCTGATTGTATGCTTTTTATAGAAGCCTGTATATTCTTTTTGTTTTTGTAAAGTTGATTTACATATTGAAAATGCTGTCAATGTATTTATCAGAGATAGTGTCACATAACCCTTCAGACGTGTCAGGGAACTGTTTCATAATAGCATTTTTGATGTAATCACTTCTGTTGAAATATTTCATTTCTTCTGCAATATCATTGTTGTAAGAACCTTCAATGTCTTCTTTGGTTACATTGTCATTAAGCCAGTTGATAATAGTGTCCGTTGCTTCATTTTCGATAGAGGCGTTTGACTTGATTTTCTTGGAATACTTTAATGACCAGAAACCTATTGCGATAAATCCAACAAATAAAAGACCAAGAACAACATTTACAAGTATGAAATTAGAACTGCCTTTTATTACAAACTTTAATATTCCGATGTCATTAAGAATAAGAATTATAATTCCAGCAGCACCGCATACAAAAAAAGTTATTGCAGACGACAAGTTATCTTTATATTTGTCATCTGTTGACTCATACAGATTGCCAGAGTGCTGTAAAAGCTCAATGCCTTCTTCTTCCTCGATAATATTTTTGGCTTCTTTTTCAGAAATGCCAGATTGCTTAGCTTCGTCAATGATGTGCTCATCAACTGTATTGTATGACTGTGAATTTAAGCTGCTCACAATAATCTCCTTTCTGTGCATATGAATAATATGTAACATTAAAATGCTTTGCGTAAATTAAACTATATATAATCAGTAAAATGTGGTACTATTACCAGATGTAAGCAGAATGAAAATGCTGTCTGCTTATTAAAATATATACGCTTAATTACTATTGGGTTAATTATAAAGTATAAATGTGAAAAATTAAAGAACATGGACAGAAAATTTAAAAGATTGATAATTAAAAAGGAGGTTATAGAAGATGAGCAAGACTCTTATTGTTACAGGTGGAAGTATTAATGTTGCGTGGGCGAAAGAATGGCTTGATAATCAGACATTTGATTATTGCATAGCGGCTGACAGCGGTCTTGAGTATGCTGATAAGCTTGGATTGAAGGTGGATTTTCTGCTTGGAGATTACGATTCAGTAGATAAAGATGTGCTTGACAGATATAAGAGTAATACTGAATTTGAGATATATCCTAAAGAAAAAGATTATACCGACACACATCTTGCGATTATGACAGCACTTAAAAAGGGTGCAACAGACATATATATACTTGGTGCGACAGGAACAAGAATGGATCACACAATTACCAATATAGGAAATATGAAGGTGGCGGCTGATTGTGGAAAGGACTGCCATATAGTTGATGAGCACAATTATATATATCTTTTAAGTGAGGCTGATGGAATACATATAATTCGTAAAGACAGCCAGTATGGAAGATATGTGTCAATTATTCCTATGTCAGAAAATGTCAGTTTAAGCCTTGAGGGATTTAAATATACGCTTGATAATTATGAATTAAAGCAGGGATTAAGTATATGCCAGAGCAACGAAGTGGAAGATGAACAGGGAATAATTAAGGTTCATAAAGGACTTATTATAGTTCTTGAAACAAAAGATTAATAACATATATGTCCTATGTGCAAAATTAATGAAAAATGCGTATGAAATTAACAAAATAACGTGGAAAGCAACAACAAATCTCTTGTAATTTAACTTACATTGTTATAAAATAAACAATAGTTGTTTGCATTAAGCAATATATAACAAAGAGGAGGTCTCGGTGATGAGTAATACTACACAGGCTTTATCAAGAATCGAAGCAATTCTTGATGATAGCAGTTTTGTTGAAATCGGAGCGGCTGTTACAGCAAGAGCAACAGATTTTAACATGCAGGAAAAAAAGGCTCCATCTGATGGTGTAATCACAGGATATGGAGTTATCAATGGAAATCTTGTGTATGTGTATAGCCAGGATGCTGCTGTGTTAGGCGGAACAATTGGTGAGATGCATGCCAAGAAGATTGCTAATCTTTATGAGAAGGCAATGAAAATGGGAGCTCCTGTGATTGGTCTGATTGACTGCGCAGGTTTAAGACTTCAGGAAGCAACAGACGCCCTTGACGGCTTTGGACAGATTTATAAGAATATGTCATTAGCTTCTGGAATTGTTCCACAGATTACAGCCGTATACGGTGAATGTGGTGGAGGTCTTGCTGTTCTTGCAGAACTTTCAGATTTCGTATTTGTGGAAGAAAAGAAGGCTAAGTTATTTGTTAACAGTCCTAACGCATTAGATGGCAACTATGAATCTAAGCTTGATACATCAAGTGCAGAATTTATGGCTAAAGCAGGTGTTGCAGATTTCATTGGTGATGAAGAAACAATCGCTAATGGAGTAAGACAGCTTGTATCAATGCTTCCATCTAATAATGAGGAAGGTGCTGTATACACAGATAATCAGGACGACCTTAACAGAGTATGCGCTGATATGTCAGCAGAGATAGCTGATGCTGCACTTGCTCTTACAGATATTTCAGATGATGGATTATTTGTAGAAGTTAAGGCTGAATATGCTAAGGAAATGGTAACTGGCTTCATTCAGCTTGATGGAGTTACAGTTGGTGCTGTTGCTAACAGAACAGCAATATATGATGAGAATGGCGAAAAGGCAGAAGAGTTTGCAGCTGTATTAACTACAGATGGAGCTTATAAGGCAGCCGAATTCGTAACATTCTGTAACGCATTTGAAATACCAGTGCTTTCACTTACTAATGTTAAGGGCTTTGAAGCTAATGTAAGAGCTGAGAAGACAATTGCCAAGGCAGCTGCTAAGTTAGTATATGCATTTTCTAACGCAGATGTGCCAAAGGTTAATGTAATTACAGGTGAAGCTTATGGAAGTGCATATGTAGCTATGAATTCTAAGTCAGTAGGTGCAGATATGGTATATGCCTGGTCACAGGCAAGCATCGGTATGATGGATGCTTCTTTAGCTGCTAAGATTATGTATGCTGATGAAATCGCAGCAGCAGATGATGTTACAGCTAAGATTAATGAAAAGGCTTCTGAATATGCAGCATTACAGTCAAGCGTTGAGCAGGCAGCTGCAAGAGGTTATGTTGATACAATTATTAACCCAGAAGATACAAGAAAGTACATTATTGCAGCATTTGAAATGTTGTTTGATAAAAGAGAGGTTCGTGCAGATAAGAAGCATGGCACAGTATAATTGAAGAGGTGATAATATGAAGAAAATTAAGTTTAAAAAGTTCTTAGTGTTATTCTCATTACTTATCTGTGTATTCTGTATGACAGCCTGCAGTTCATCTAATGGTACTATATCAACAGCAAGTGCCAAGACAGAGTTAAAACAGCAGCAGCTTGATGCCAGTGAGGCTTATCTTGTAGACTGGGCTAAAGATATGATTACATATCTTGATAAGAATGATTCTGCTAAGATAACAGCGGATGCAGAGGCAGCTCAATCACTTACAATGGTAAATAATAAGTTATACATTGTTGACCAGAGTGGAATTAGTGTTAAGACAATAGCTTTTTATAATAGCTGGAATAGCACAAGAGATGAGTTAGGTGCTTTAAAGAGTATCAATGAAATTAATGTAGAACTCAATAGCAAGACAGGTGAGTTATGTACTATTACAGTTGATACTTCATATGAGAAAAATGATAAATGTACATTTGAATTCGTAATTAATGATGACTATACACTTGAAAATGGTGCTATCAATCCATCATATACTACAGGACAGAAGATGTATAAAGCGGTAATGAATACTCTTATCGGTATGGGAACAGTATTCGTTGTACTTATATTTATTTCATTCATTATTTCATTATTTAAGTACATCAATAAGTTTGAGAATAGAAATAAGGCTAAGAATGAAGCATCTAATGGTGCCCAGGGCGTTGATAATGCTATTGCTCAGATAGTTTCAAGCGAAGAGCAGGATGAAGAAGTTGATGATCTTGAACTTATAGCAGTTATAACAGCAGCTATTGCTGCATCAGAGAATACATCTACAGACGGACTTGTAGTTCGTTCAATTAGAAAGGTTAATAGCAGGAGGAAATAAATTATGAAGAATTATACAATAACAGTTAATGGAAATGTATATGATGTTACTGTAGAAGAAGGAACAGGAAGCACAGCAGGTGCAGCTAAGGCAGCAGCACCAAAAGCAGCAGCTCCTAAGGCAGCGCCAAAGGCTGCAGCACCAGCAGGCGCACAGGGTGCAGTAAAGGTTAATGCACCAATGCCTGGTAAGATTCTTAAGGTTAACGTTAATGCGGGCGCAGCAGTTAAGAAGGGTGATGTATTACTCGTTCTTGAAGCTATGAAGATGGAAAATGAAATCTGTGCACCACAGGATGGTACAGTTGCTACAGTTGAGTGTGCAGCTGGTGATTCAGTAGAGTCAGGTAAAGTATTAGTTTCTATGAACTAATTGATATATCAATTAGTTGTGTAGAGATAATATACGGAGGTAAAAAATGGAATATATTTTATCAACATTGGGAAACCTCGTTCACCAGACAGCATTCTTTAACCTCACTTGGGGTAATTATCTGATGATTCTGGTTGCGCTGTTTTTCATGTATTTGGCAATCAAAAAAGAATATGAACCTCTGCTTTTAGTACCTATTTCATTTGGTATGTTACTTGTTAATCTTTTCCCGGATATTATGTTTTCTATTGAAGATTCAAGCAATGGCGTAGGTGGTTTGTTACATTATTTTTATTTATTAGATGAATGGAGTATTCTGCCATCACTTATCTTCCTTGGTGTTGGTGCGATGACAGACTTTGGTCCACTTATCGCTAATCCTAAGAGTTTCCTTTTAGGTGCAGCAGCACAGTTTGGTATATTCGCTGCTTACATTATGGCTATATTTATGGGATTCCCAGATAAGGCAGCAGCAGCTATATCTATTATTGGTGGTGCTGATGGTCCTACATCAATATTCCTTGCTGGTAAATTAGGACAGACGAATTACCTTGGACCAATAGCGGTTGCAGCATATTCATATATGTCACTTGTACCAATTATTCAGCCACCTATTATGAAGTTATTAACAACTGAAAAAGAAAGAAAGATTAAGATGGAACAGTTAAGACCTGTATCTAAGCTTGAGAAAATTCTTTTCCCTATTATCGTTACAATCGTTGTAGTATTAATTCTTCCTACAACAGCACCACTTGTTGGTATGCTTATGCTTGGTAACCTTTTTAGAGAGTCAGGAGTTGTTAAGCAGCTTACAGAAACAGCATCCAATGCACTTATGTATATAGTTGTTATTATTCTTGGTACATCAGTTGGTGCTACAACAAGTGCAGAAGCCTTTCTCAATCTTGATACATTAAAGATTGTTGCATTAGGTCTTATTGCATTCGGCTTTGGTACAGCGGCAGGTGTTATATTTGGTAAGATTATGTGTAAGGCTACACACGGTAAGGTTAATCCACTTATTGGTTCAGCAGGTGTATCTGCAGTTCCAATGGCAGCCAGAGTTTCACAGAAGGTTGGTTCAGAAGCAGATCCTTCTAACTTCCTTTTGATGCACGCTATGGGACCTAACGTAGCCGGTGTTATTGGTACAGCGGTTGCGGCTGGTACATTTATGGCGATGTTTGGTGTTATGTAAAACAGACTAAGAGGCTCTAAGCTCGCACAATACGCGAGCTAAGACCCTCTAAGTCTGTATAGAAGTTGCTTACGCAACTTCGTTGTGGACGGAAGAAGGGCTATATATGATAAGACCTTCTAAGTCTGAATAGAAGTTACTTACGCAGCTTAATTAGAGTTTATTTACTTTATATATAGGAATATATAGGAGGAGTTTAAGATGGCAGATCAGGTTAAGAAACCATTAAAGATAACTGAGACTGTATTAAGAGATGCTCATCAGTCACTTATTGCTACAAGAATGACTACAGAGCAGATGCTTCCAATCATAGACAAGATGGATAAGGTTGGATATCATTCAGTTGAGTGCTGGGGCGGTGCTACATTTGATGCATCACTTCGTTTCCTTAAGGAAGACCCTTGGGAAAGACTTCGTAAGTTAAGAGATGGTTTTAAGAATACAAAGTTACAGATGTTATTCAGAGGACAGAATATCCTCGGATACAATCATTATGCAGATGACGTTGTAGAATATTTCGTACAGAAGTCTATCGCTAATGGTATTGATATAATCAGAATATTTGACTGTTTCAATGATTTAAGAAATCTTAAGTCATCAGTAGAGGCAGTTAAGCTTGTTAAGAAAGAAAATCCTAATGCTCACGCACAGATAGCACTTTGCTATACACTTGGTGATGCATATACTCTTGATTACTGGAAAGAAACAGCTAAGAGAATTGAGGATATGGGTGCAGATTCTATCTGTATCAAGGATATGGCAGGTTTACTTGTTCCTGCTAAGGCTACAGAGCTTGTACAGGCATTAAAGGATGGTTCTTCACTTCCTATCCAGATGCATACACATTATACATCAGGCGTTGCTTCAATGACATATATGAAGGCTGTTGAAGCAGGTGCTGATATTATCGATACAGCTATGTCACCATTCTCAATGGGAACATCACAGCCGGCTACAGAAGTTATGGTAGAGGCATTTAAGGGTACAGAGTACGATACAGGTCTTGACCAGAACCTTCTTGCAGAGATAGCTGCTTACTTCCAGCCAATGAGAGAAGAAGCATTAAAGTCAGGTCTTATGAATACTAAGGTTCTTGGTGTTAATATTAAGACATTATTATATCAGGTACCTGGTGGTATGCTTTCTAACCTTGTATCACAGCTTAAGGAAGCTGGTGCAGAAGATAAGTATCAGGCAGTTCTTGAGGAAATTCCTAAGGTTCGTAAGGACTTTGGTGAACCACCTCTTGTTACACCATCATCACAGATTGTTGGTACACAGGCTGTTCTTAATGTATTACAGGGCGAGCGTTATAAGATGATTACTAAGGAATCTAAGAAGGTTCTTATGGGTGAATTCGGACAGACAATTAAGCCATTTAACCCAGAAGTACAGAAGAAGGCTATAGGTGATGCTACACCTATTACCTGCCGTCCGGCAGATCTTATTGAGCCACAGCTTGAGAAGTTCAAGAATGACCCAGTCGTACAGCAGTACAAGCAGCAGGATGAAGATGTGCTTTCATACGCATTATTCCCAGCAGTTGCTACTGAGTTCTTCAAGTATAGAGAAGCACAGCAGAAGAAGGTTGACCCTGCTAAGGCTGATACAGAGAATAAGGCATATCCAGTTTAATAGCTAGCGGTATGATTTGTTTTTTTCGTAGAACTCGCAACAACTGGTGGTTTTATGTGAAAAAATGGGCGTGGGACGTTAGTCCCACGCCCATTTTTGTCATTTTCTGGCAGATTGGGATATATGACAACTGTAATTATAAGGATAAATAAAGTAATATAGCAGCATAAAAATATAAGAAACAGGAGGAACAAAGTTTATGGTGAAAAACAAAAAATGTCATAGTAAGAAAATGGCAGCATTAGTTACAGCTGTTGTGCTTGCTGTATCGGCAGCAGTTTCATTTGCAGTACCACAAGTAAAAGCTGCCAATGGACCATGTGATACTGGTGATTGGGCTTATGCTTATATTAATGTAAGAAATGGAGAGGAAAGTAATCTGCTATTCTCATCAGAAGGCACTAATTCTATAGATGGAATGTCTTATGACAGAGAGTCTAATACACTTACATTAAATAATTATAAAAGCTCTACAACAGTAATAGTTACTAATATGATGGGTGATGATTTCAAGATTAACCTTGTTGGTGATAATGAAATCGGAAGTATAGGTTCATATGGTGATGCATGGGGTGGTTCAATCAATATAAGTGGTAATGGTTCTTTGGTAATTAATGCAGACAAATCAGATGATTATGGAATAGCTTTCTTTGCTGAGGGAACTAATTCGGTGCTTTCAGTTGCAGACACCTGTAATGTTACAATATATTCTGGTTCAAAGGCAGTAGTGTATACAAGCGATAATCTCACTAACAAGCCAATTAAGGATAATGGAACATTAAAGGAAAATGTGACATATAATGTTTCACATCCGCTGGAAATATCAAGATTATGTGCCAGGTATTATGAGTACGATCCTTATACAACTAATATAGTATATAAGAACGAGACAGATAATACTTCATTATATTATATTAAAGAGCTGACATATATTGAACCTGCTAAAGTGACTTATACATTATATAAGCTTACTACAAAGAAAGCTATGGGCGATGTATATTATGCTGACAAAGTAGGTGAATATGATAATATCCCTGCTGGATATACCAAGACCACATTAGACAATCCAATTTCATATTATGAGTCAGACAGTGGAAGCGGCGGAACAAGTCAGGTTATAATCAATACAGCAACAAATGAAAAGTATGTATCTGCATATGTTTATGAAAATAAAACATCATATTATAGAATATGTAAGCTTCTTGAAAAGCTTGGTGTAGATGAACGAAGCAATGATGAATTATGGCTTATTGATTATGACAATCCTGTAGCAACATACAATCCTGTAGTGGAAAGTGATAATCTTCCAGACGGATACAAGTATGACGGTACAGAGATAGAAGGTCTTTATAATGTTGAATGTGTAGCAGATAAGCTTACATTTACAGCTAAATCATCTAGTGATAATACGACAGATAATTCAAAAGGAGATACAACCAATAATCCATCTGACAACACAACAGATACACCAGCAGATGAGAAGCCATCGACACCAGAGTCAAGCACCACTAATACAGTAGTAGATGTATCAGACGGCAGCACAACTATTAAGGCTGATGAAATCAGAAAGATTATTGAAGATAACAAGGTGAATGATGTTGTTATCAAATCTAACAATGATGTTACATTTACATTTGCAAAAGGAACAATGTCAGAAGTATCACAGGTTGCAATATATGACTTCTCAACAGCAATTACTTCTGATATAAAAGAAGCAGGAGATATGCCGGCAGATGTAACAGCGGATATATTCGTATCTAAGATTGTATACAATTATTCCGGCGTGCTTCCAGCAACGGCAAGTATTAAGTTAAATGTTGGAAAAGCATATGCAGGCCAGACACTTTATTACAGCCAGCTCTTAGATGATGGAACAATAATTAGTATGATGTCAGCTGTAGTTGATAATGATGGTTATATGACAGTAGAACAGGATCACTGCTCAACATATCTTATTACAAAACAGCAGATTACAAGCAGTTCATCAGATAT
>UMAO01063466.1_pt1 | contig 17653 bp, 14 predicted proteins | sample 1963741 | NCBI WGS metagenome assembly UMAO01 (sample SAMEA4835919, study PRJEB28245) | human gut metagenome | biome: gut microbiome; material: fecal sample | place: Denmark | collected 2008
CTTTTTGGTCTCGCTTTTAATGCCAATTTTGAACACCCTACGTTTTGGGACCTTGAAGAGGGAGTGTAGCGAGCTACATGACCGATGAACGTGGGTATTTGCGCTTCGCGCGGTTATCAACGTTAATGTTCGCCAAAGCCATTACTGGTCATGAATTTTCCGTGCATGCTATGCCCAAATGGCATTAATCAAAAATATGGCGAGCTGTTCTAAAAGAGTCTGACACAATGTGATGACGAGAATAGAAAAATAAACTCATACCACTATTTTAATAATGGGAAATATGTATGTAGTTATGAGCAAACTAAAGGATAGAATATACCCCGACAATAAACATATTATAAAATTTGTAATGAGAAAGATAGTATTATCATTATTTGCATTATGCTGTTTTTCGGCAGTAATGGCACAACAGAAGACACGCAGCCTGTCTGTAGAATTACTTGGTGCCCAAACTATTGCAGGCATCAACTACGACAGCAGATTCAATGGAAACTCTGGGTTAGGCTACCGTGTGGGCGTTGGCTATGTCTATGGAGACACTTCTGGTTGGGTCGACCAGAAAATCAATGGCGTTGGTGTTCCGTTGGAGCTAAACTATCTGCTCGGAAAGAAGAATAGCAAGTTGGAGCTGGGTTTCGGTGCGAGTCTTGGTGTATATCAGGTAAAGGAAACAATAAGATACGTAAAAGATACAGGATGGTATCCAAGTGGGGAGAATACAGACGAAACTTCTCCTAAAATTGATTTTTACACTTCATCAAAAACTCAATTCGGTTATTTCTTCTTCGGAGACATCGGCTACCGCTATCAGCGCCCCAACGGCTTCATGTTTCGTGTAGGCGTATCGCCGTCGTTCAACTTTGGCGACAAGTACGGACTCAACAAGGCTGCTTTCTTCCCGTACATCGGCTTCGGTTGGTCGTTCTAAGCAGACCAGAACATTTTCAAGCAATTTAAACAAATAAGCGTATGAAGAAACTATTGTTATGCTTGCTGGTAGGCGTAATGTCCCTTACAAGCTGCGAATTGTCCGACCCTGATGGACTTGCCGACCCTATGAAGTGGAGCACGGTTCCGTCGGGCTTGAAGAACGGCGAACTGAAAGTGGAAGCCGAAGGAGGAAGTAGCCTGTTTGCCTGCAAAAACTACAAAAGTTTTTGGATTAGTAGCGTGAAGGAAGAAGGAAAATTCAAGGAAAACACTTCATACAAAGAGTTTGACGGAGGCTGGTATCTCGTCAAGATAGAGGACAACGAACTAAAGGTTATTATCAATCGCAACGAAACGAACGCATCACGTTCCTTCACGGTTTGCGTGGAAGCAGGAAACGCCTTCGACGAATTCAAGTTCGTACAAGATGCAGCAAGACAATAATCCGGCAGCATCTCTATACAAAAAGCGTGTATTCATAATGCGTCAATGTACATCATGAATACACGCTTTTTCATTATTTCTCCAGCCATTTCTTAAACAACGCCGCTTTCTCCTTGCTTATTACGATATTATCATCCTCACATCCTTTCAGCTTCACCATTAGTTTAGAACCGAAGTAAAAACTGATTTTCCTGATGCCATTCATGTTGGCGATATACTGTCGATTGAGACGGAAGAAACGGCCGGGGTCTAAGGCCTGCTCCAGGTCGTTCATGCTCATGGGCAGCGGATAGGATGTGCCGTCGACGGCAAACGCCGTGATGCGGTTGTCGCGCATATTGATGTAGCTGATGTCGTCGACGCAGAGCATGCAAAGCTCGTCGCCTTTCGTGATTAGGAAGCGCTCACGGTATTGGCGTGTGTCGTTAAGCACATTGTGCAGCGGACTCACCACGGCAGACTGTTGTGTATTGCGGTTAAGCTGCAGCTTGCCGATTGCGGCACGTAGCTCGTCTGCGTCAATCGGCTTCATCAGATAGTCGAGTCCGTTGTTCTTTATCGCCTCCATTGCATATTCGTCGTAAGCCGTGGTGAAGATCACGAACGACTGTGGCATCACCTTGCGGAACGCTTCAAACACGTCGCCGTCAGCAAGTCGGATGTCGGAGAAGATAAGGTCATAGTCGTTGTTGGCGGCAAGCTCCTCTGTCACTTCCGACATACTTTTCAGCGGTCCATGCACGTCTATCGTTTCGTCAATATCCATAATGAGCCTTTTCAGACGTCTTGCGCTGAAATGGTCGTCTTCTATAATCAATACCTTTTGCATCGTTCTTCTATTGTTTTCGTTTTATGATTGGCAGTCGCACCTCAAATGAATCTTTATGGGCTATGAACTCTGGCTCTGCCTCGCCCTCCAGTCGATAGCGTTGCTTCAAGTTGCTGATACCTATACCGTACGACTCTATGCTCTGGTCGTTGGTCAGGTTGGTGTATATGCGGTTGTTCTTTATGACGAGCATGTCGCCCTGGCGACCAAGAGACACATGAAGCTCAGTGCCGCTCTGCGGACAGTTGTGCTTCACGGCATTCTCGATGATAAGCTGCAGACTCAGCGAGAGGATGTATTCGTTGCGGTCGCCGTGCAAATCGTCGGCGTTCAGGACGATGGTGTTGTCGTAGCGCATGTTGAGCAGACCGATGTACGACTTGATGAAGTCGGTGCCGTCGGCAAGGGTTATATACTCCTTGTCGATATGCTGAAGTATGTAGCGGTAGATATGTGAGAGTTTCACGACATAGTCCTCAGCCATCTTCGGGTTTTCCCCTATCATTCCAGCAAGTGAACTAAAACTGTTGAACACGAAATGTGGGTCCAACTGCAGCATAAGGTATCGCTTCTGTAAGGCGAGGTTCTCCTTGCCTTTCAGAACAATCATGTCGGAGAAGTGCATCGAAAGGTGGATGAGTGCTACAAGACTCGCTATCAGTCCAAATAGGAAAGACGTTCCCCATATATCCTGCATCATTAGCTTAGGTGCCACAAGGCTCAGCAGCAGTTCGCAGCCACCTGCAATAAGCAGGTTGAAGCCCAACACCACCAGTCCGTTCTGTACGAACACACGGTGTCCCTGCCCTTCGCGCCTAAAGCGCCGCTGTTTGAACAACCATCGGTTGAGATACAAACTCGAAAGCGAGAACAAACCGCAGAGTGCAAAGTCAACAAGCAATTCAGGATACAGTCCGCTTACCGACTGTAGGAAGTCGGGCAGGTCTACCAATATCCAGATGATATCGTACAGGAAGAAGATAAGCGAGTAGACAAGCCACTCAAGAAAAGAGTTCTTGGATCTATGCATAATTATATAATAAAATGATTATCCTTGCTCCAACAAGTTCTTGTCTGTCAAGAAATCCAAGAGTCCGACAGTCAACACACCGAGTTCGTCCTCCTTGCGGTGAATGTCATCACCAACAATGACAATCTTGCGAAAGTGGTCATTGATTGACAATAATGGGCGACGTTCTTGCTGTTCATTTTCTGGCGTAGGCATGTGAAAAGCCGACTGGATATACACTCTGTATGGAGGGCGGTTCACCACAAAATCTACCTCCAACTGTTTTCTGACAAACTTACCGTTCTCATCCTTGCCACCAAGTTCAACCAATCCTACGTCCACATTATATCCACGGCAACGAAGCTCATTATAGATAATGTTTTCCATAATGTGCGTCTCTTCCTGCTGTCGATAGTTGAGAATGGCTGCACGAATGCCGATGTCCGCGAAATAGTATTTCGTCTCGGTACCAATATATTTTCTGCCTTTCACATCATAGCGTAAGGCTTCCTCTATCAAGAAAGAGTCTTTCAGATAGTCAATGTATTGTTTTATAGTGTCTCTTTTTATGGTTACCCCTTGTGAAGATTGAAAGGTATTAGCTATTCTCGTTGGATTGGTTGACGAACCAATGCCCGAGGCAAGCATACGCACCAATTCCTTCATTCCTTCAGAATTACGCAGATGGTTGCGCTCAATTACGTCACGCAGATAGGTCGTTTCATACAGACCACGCAAATAGTCTGTTTTCTTTTCTTCCGTTTCAAGCAAAGCCACCTGTGGCAGTCCTCCAAAAGTATAGTAATCCAACCAAGCTTTGCGTATATCTCCACCAATACCACTAAAGTATTCGTCAAAGGTGAGAGGCCAGATGCGTATCTCGTCACCTCTGCCTCGGAACTCAGTCACAACATCACTTGACAGGAAACGAGAGTTAGAGCCTGACACATACACATCTACATTCCGCATGTGTGTCAAGCTAAGAATAACCTCCACAAATTCTTCTACAAGTTGTACCTCGTCCAAGACTATATAATAAGGATTGCCATCATCCACAACCTTTGAATCTATATAGTCGAGCAAGGCATCAGGCTTTCTCAATCTTCTGTTTCGGAAGTCATCAAGTCGTATTTCGATGATGTGACTATCAGTCACTCCATGTTCCAACAACCAGTTATGCCAGATATCAAACAGCAGGAAAGACTTTCCACATCGTCTGACACCTGTTATAATCTTCACAAGACCGTTTCCACGTCCTGCGATAAGTTCATCCAAATATTTCTTACGTTCGAATATCATATTAGAGTACTATTTTTGATACTGGTATCATATTTTACACCGCAAAGATAACGGTCTTATCCCAAAAGCCAGCACAATCAATGAAAAAACTGCGTTTATCAAGTAAAAAAACAGCAAAATGTTGCATCGTAAACTACACAAAAATGCTTTTTTAAAAAAATGCCAGGCATGGCGAGGTGTGACTTAACGCTTCTCAACTTCCTTCCGATACTTGGTGCAATATTCAGCCAAATGAGGCAGTATTTAAGTACTTATAGCCTACTGAAACTGAATATGATGCAAGGTGTTGTGAATTTGTGTGAATGCCAAAGAAATTCTTGAAAATATGGAAGAGCTGTGTCTTCTCCTCCAGTCGAAGGAAAAAACTTGGCCATTTCCTTTGCATTTCGCTCGCCTTGCACTAACTTTGCAAATCAATCGTGGATTGGGGCTTAACGGCTCTCGGACATATAGATAATATCTGACATTTAGATAATAAAGTAAAGCAATATATAAAAATGAAGTTTACCGAACGTGACGGACTTAACCTCTTTGGTGTCAATGAAGAGGTGTTGAAAGAATGGGACAAGAATGATTTGTTCCATCGTAGCATTGATGAACGGGAGGGATGTCCCTCTTTTGTGTTTTTTGAAGGACCGCCTTCTGCAAACGGACATCCGGGCATCCATCATGTTATGGCACGTACGATTAAAGATGTGTTCTGTCGCTATAAAACGATGCAGGGCTTTCAGGTCAAGCGTAAGGCAGGTTGGGATACCCACGGACTGCCAGTGGAACTCGGCGTTGAAAAGGAATTGGGCATCACAAAGGAAGACATCGGTAAAACTATCAGCATTGAAGAATATAATGCGCAGTGCCGCCGCAACGTGATGAAGTTCACCCAGGAATGGACGGACTTGAGCCATCTGATGGGCTACTGGGTGGATATGGAACACCCTTATATCACTTACGACAATGCGTATATCGAAAGCTTGTGGTGGCTCCTTTCTCAATTGTATCAGAAGGGGCTTCTTTATAAAGGCTACACGATTCAGCCGTATAGTCCTGCTGCAGGAACGGGTTTGAGCTCTCACGAGTTGAATCAGCCTGGCTGTTATCGCGATGTGAAAGACACCACGGTGACGGCTCAGTTCCGTATCTTGAATCCGACGGAAGATATGAAAGGGTGGGGCGAAGCCTATTTCTTGGCGTGGACAACAACGCCTTGGACTTTGCCTTCAAACACAGCCCTTTGTGTAGGCCCGTCATTTGAATACGTAACGGTTCGTACTTACAATCCATATACGGCAGAGCCTATCACTGTTGTGCTCTCTGCCGACCGCCTGTCGGCCTATTTCAAGGCTGAAGGCGCAGAACTTCCATTGGAAGACTACAAGGCCGGCGACAAGGTGATTCCTTATCGCGTCGTTGGCAGCCATAAGGGGCATGAACTTGAGGGCATGCGTTATTCGCAGTTGATGCCTTGGGTGAAACCGACAGAAAAGTTGGCAGACACGGCACCTGATTTTGTCAAGGAATATGCTCAGGCTAATCCCGATGCCGTGTTTGAAGTGGGCCATGACAAGTTTGTGGAACTCGAAGAACTTGGTTTCCGCGTGATTTTGGGTGATTACGTAACCACAGAAGACGGTACAGGTATTGTTCACATCGCGCCAACGTTTGGTGCAGACGATGCCCGCGTGGCTAAGGCTGCGCACATCCCTTCGCTCTTTATGATCACGAAGGGCGGTGAGACGCGTCCGATGGTTGATTTGCGCGGCAAGTATTATGTGTTGGACGAGTGCGACGCTACTTTCGTGGATAAATGCGTTGATCGCGAGGCATATTCGCGCCACGAAGGAGACTACGTAAAGAATGCGTATGCTCCGGAGTTCAACAAGGATGGCAAATATGACGAAAAGGCAGCCGCCAAAGCTGAGGATTTGAACATTGTCATCTGTTTGGAAATGAAGCAGGCAGGCGAGGCATTCAAGATTGAAAAGCATGTGCACAATTATCCGCATTGTTGGCGCACGGACAAGCCAATCTTGTATTATCCGCTCGACAGCTGGTTCATCCGTTCAACGGCGGTCAAGGAGCGCATGATTGAACTCAATAAGACCATTCGTTGGAAACCGGAATCAACAGGAACGGGACGTTTCGGAAAATGGCTTGAGAACCTGAATGACTGGAACCTCAGCCGCAGCCGCTATTGGGGTACTCCGTTGCCGATTTGGCGTAACAAGGATTCGCACGAAGAGATTTGCATTGGCTCTGTTGAACAGTTGTATAATGAAATTGAGAAGAGCGTGAATGCTGGTGTCATGAAGAGCAATCCATTGAAGGACAACGGATTCGTTCCGAATGATTACAGCAAGAATAATTATGACAAGATCGATTTGCATCGCCCTTACGTAGACAACGTGGTGCTCGTTTCTGAAACTGGCAAGCCGATGTATCGTGAAACCGACCTGATTGACGTTTGGTTTGATTCAGGTTCTATGCCGTATGCCCAGTTGCATTATCCGTTTGAGAACAAGGAATTGCTCGACAAGCGCGTTGTATATCCTGCTGATTTCATTGCAGAAGGTGTTGACCAAACGCGTGGCTGGTTCTTTACGCTTCATGCTATCGCAACGATGGTATTTGACAGCGTGGCCTTCAAGGCTGTGATTAGCAATGGTCTTGTGCTTGACAAGAACGGCAACAAGATGTCAAAGCGTCTTGGCAATGCTGTTGAGCCATTTGGCGCCATTCAGAAATATGGTTCAGACCCATTGCGTTGGTATATGATTACCAATTCATCGCCGTGGGACAATCTGAAGTTTGACGAAGACGGGGTACAGGAAGTTGCTCGCACTTATTTCGGCAAACTCTATCAGACCTATTCCTTCTTTGCCATGTATGCCAATGTTGACGGCTTTGACGGCAAGGCAGCGGAACTGCCGCTCGAAAAGCGTCCGGAAATCGACCGTTGGATCATTTCTGAGTTGAACACGCTCATCAAGAATGTCACTGAAGCATTTGAGGATTACGAGCCGACGCGTGCAGGCCGAATGATTAGTACGTTTGTGATTGACAACCTCTCCAACTGGTATGTGCGTCTCTGCCGTAAACGTTTCTGGGCTGGCGAGATGGACGACGACAAATTGAGCGCTTATCAGACGCTGTATCGTTGCCTCTTCACCGTGTCGAAATTGATGGCCCCCATCGCTCCTTTCTATGCCGACCGTCTTTATGGCGATTTGAAAGCGGCATCCGCAGAGAATGGGTGCGTGAGTGTTCACCTCTCGGCATTCCCGAAGGTTGAGGCTTCAGAAATCGACACCACTTTGGAGCAGCGCATGGAGTTGGCCCAGAAGGTGACTTCAATGGTGCTTTCTTTGCGTAAGAAGGAGCATGTGATTGTTCGTCAGCCGTTGCAGAAAATTTGCATCCCAGCCACCGACGCTTGTCAGAAAGAGAATATCGAAGCCATGTCTCAGTTGATTTTGGATGAAGTCAACGTGAAGGAACTTGAGTTCGTGGAAGGAGACATGCTCGAAAAGAAGGTGAAGTGCAATTTCCGCGTGATGGGCAAGAAGTTTGGCAAACTGATGAAGGCCGTTGCCGCTGCTGTCGGCACTTTGTCGCAGGATGCCATCAACGAGCTCAGCGTGAATGGTAGCGTTCAGGTGGATGTTGACGGCCAGACAGTTGAAATCGTGCGTGAAGACGTGGAAATTGTCAGCGAAGACATCCCAGGATGGACGGTGGCAAATGACGGCGCTCTGACTGTGGCGCTTGACCTCGAAATCACGGAAGAGCTGAAGAACGAGGGCATGGCGCGTGAAATTGTGAAGCGCATCCAGGCCTATCGCAAGAACTCAGGTTTTGAAATCACAGACCACATCCATGTTGTCCTGTCACACGACGACAATTTGCAGAAGGCCGTCGAAGCCTATCACGATTATATCTGTTCTCAGGTTTTGGCCGACAAACTGGAATTTGGCGCACCAGAATCTGGGGAAGAACTTGATTTTGAGGACTTCAAGATAAGTGTAGATATCACAAAACTATAAACCAATAGAAGAACGTGACCTGCAAAGGGCAGATATTTGTCGCAATGTCAGACCGATGTCTGCTCCCTGTGGGTTTGCGTTTTATGCACACACACTCCTTAATATATTAATGTCATGGCAGAAAAAACGCGTTATTCAGATGAAGAATTGGTTGAATTCAGAGATCTGATCCTTGAAAAAATTAGGTTGGCACAACGTGACTATCAGCAGATGATGGACGTTTTGACCAACAAGGAAGGCAATGGTGTTGACGACACGATGCCGACCTATAAAATATTGGAAGAGGGTTCTATGACTCAGACCCGCGAAGAGCTCACCAATATGGCAGCCCGACAGCAGAAGTTCATACAGGGACTTCAGGCGGCATTGGTGCGCATTGAAAACAAAACCTATGGCGTTTGCCGTGTGACAGGAAAGCTGATCCCTAAAGAACGCTTACGCGCTGTGCCGCATGCCACAATGAGCATTGAAGCAAAGTTGGCAAGCAAGAAACAGTGAGGTGAGGTGGGATGAGAACTGGCGGGGCCGTGGGCTTTTGAAGCGAGTGCCGAATTTTCTGGAGCTACCGCTTGGGCTATGCCAGTTCCCCGTTAGCCCTCATTGACAAATTTGATAGAAATGACAGATTACGATTCAGCAGGGTTTTTTAGAAAAAAAGACCTCTGCTGAATTAGTCATGTAATGGCGTAAACAAATTCTGAGTTCAATTCTCTTGGTGTAAAATGTTTACTACCAGTTGTTTGCGTACTATTAGACTGTAATGGTTGAATGGGGGAGAGAGTATATTGGCCTGTCTCGTTCAGCATAGAGGGAATATAAAAAACATTGCCTGCTTTGTTCTTGGAAACGCGTTGAGAATTAAATGTCAAACAATAAGATCATAAATACAATGGATGATAAAATTGCGATTCGTCGCCGTGTGGTGATCTCTGTCGGAGTGATTGCTTTGGTGCTTGTCATAGACCAAATCATAAAAATCGCCGTCAAGACACACATGTGGGTCGGAGAAAGAATCTCGGTGACAGATTGGTTTCAGATATTCTTTACGGAGAATAAAGGGATGGCATTTGGACTGGATTTTTTCGGAACCTTCTTCTTGGCGCTGTTTCGTTTGGTGGCAGTGGTTGGATTCAGTTATCTGCTTGCAAAACTCATCAAGAAAAAAGCACCGTATGGCTTGGTGGTCTGTTGGGCTTGCTTGATAGCCGGTGCTGCCGGCAACATCATCGACAACTGCTTCTATGGCCTGATATTTTCTGAAAGCGGCATCTGTCAGGGGCCGGTGTCTACTTTTGTCGATTGGGGAGAAGGCTACGGCTCGTTTCTCTCGGGCCGTGTTGTTGATATGTTTTATTTCCCGTTGTTTGATTGGCCAGACTGGGTGCCCTTCGTTGGTGGCGGCACTTTCTTTGGAGCAGTGTTCAACTTTGCAGATGCCTCAATCAGCTGTGGCGCTGTGGCGTTGTTGCTGTTCTATCATAAATATCTGAATGCGGAATATATGTTTGACAAGAAATTTGAAGAACCGTCTCCCCGTAAAGACGAAGAATAACATGAACCCAATGATGCAAATATTTTGTGATGTCAAGCGCAGTCGGTGTGTCCTTCAGAATTGTTTGGCATTGATTTTGCTTGTCGTATGCCTGTCGGCCTGCAAGTCTGATGTTCCAGAGGATGTGCTTGACAAGCAGATGATGGAACGCGTGCTTTATGATTACCATGTGGCCCAGAGTCTGGGCGGAAACAAAAGTGCGGAGCAGGTGACACATCAGACAGACATAAGTTATAATGAGAATTATTATCTGAAGTCCGTTTTAGAGAAATATCATCTGTCGCAGGAAGATTTCGACCGCTCTTTAGCGTGGTATGCCCGTCATAGCGAAGAACTCTTCGACATATATAAGCACCTCAACGAACGCCTCTCTGCCGACATCGGTGCAGCGCCTTCAGCAGACGCTATGTATGCCAATGCGTTGACAACAGACACGCTTGACATTTGGCGCGGTTCTCGTGCCTGGTTGTTGTCGTCTGTCGGACAGAATGTCGCCTCGTTTGAGCAAGAATGCGATACGGCCGTTCATGCCGGCGACCGACTGATGCTCCGTTTTACGTCAAATTGGATCTACAGAGAAGGCATGAAATCGGCAATTGTTTGCCTTGCCTTGAATTATGCCAATGATTCAACCGCCGTTTCTGTCCTGCCAGTATATGGTTCTGGCTCTCAGGAGTTGAGCGTCAGTGTCGGGGCGAAACCGCTGAAAAGCATTTCTGGTTATGTTTACCAGCAGGCAGTCTGGGATTCCAAACCCAAACTTTGCATCATTACAGGTGTTTCTCTGATTCGCTTCAGAAACAAAACTCAGCCGGCAGCAGATGATGCTTCTTCTGGAGATTCTGTGCGCGACGAGAAAGCCGATCGCCTGAAGGGGGAGCGCGTGTTGCGCGACAGTTTGTTGCGCAACGATAGCCTGCAACGGGTGGGACACCATTTCAAGTGATGGTGAACACCGAAAAAGGCCGCTGACGTTTTCCTTTCGAGCATTTTTGATAACCTGCTTAGTAATGGTGAAAGAATAAGTTGAGCAATTTAGACAGGGCATAAGAAATAATTCCTTACTCCACAAAATTGGTCAAGTTTTTTTGCCATTACTAAAAACTATAGGACGCCCTATATGAAAGTTGAAAATACACGAGTGTCTCGCATCGCCGTTTCCCGCTTGCATCTGTCCAACGGAGAAGTTAGGAAAAACCAGGTGTTGGAATTTGATGTTGAGACAAAAAAAGTTGTCAGGTTTTATCCGTTGGAGCAGGAGATTGCTTTCACGGAGTGGCGCGGTGGAGATTATTTTTTGCCGTAAAAGATTCGGGAAAACATGCTTGGCCGTTGTTGGCAAGGTGTGTCCCATCCGTTGCAGCTTATAATAATGTAAAATAAATCCAGTCACCGTTATTTGAGAGGTGATGTATATATAGAAAAATATGAATCAAGACGAACTTCAGCAGAATCCGTTTTCATTGATAGCCGATTTTGACGGCGACATATCAAGTCTTTTCGACAAGGAGATTGAAGAAATTTTGCCCGTGTTGCCATTACGCAATATGATGCTTTTCCCTGGCGTTGTCGCCCCTGTTTCCGTAGGTCGCGAATCTTCCCGCAAACTGGTGCAGCAGGCCGTGAAATCAGGCAGTTTGATTGCCGTGACAACACAGCTCGACTCCACTGTTGAGACGCCGACGGCCAAGGATTTGTATCCCATTGGCGTTGTTGCCAAGGTTATGCGTGTCATTGAATTGCCTGATGGTGTGTTGACCGTTATCTTGCAGAGCTATTCACGTTTCAGATTGGGGGAAGTGACACGTATGAAACCATATATGCGTGCCCATGTCGAGAAAATTCCAGAAATTCTTCCGGAAGCAGACGATCGTGAATATACGGCACTGGTTGACACCTGCAAGGACTCCACGATACGCCTCATACGCATGAGCGATACTGTGAGAGACGAGGCCGCTTTTGCCATCCGCAATATCAGCAACCCGATTTTCCTCATTAGTTTCATTTGCACGAACCTTCCTTTTCCCATAGAGGAAAAGTCTGAACTGCTCGCCATCAACGATGAAAAAGAGAGGGCTTTCAAACTCCTCTCCATCTTGAATCGCGAAAGCCAGTATGCTACGTTGAAGCGCAACATACAAAACAGAACGCGGGAAGATCTCGATCAGCAGCAGAAAGAATATTTCCTGCAGCAGCAAATCAAGAACATACAGAGCGAATTGGGCGATGATTCGCAGAACGATGACGTCCGCGAAATCATGGAAAAAGCCAAGTGGCTCAAGATGCCCGACAAAGTGGCCGCAACATTCAACCGAGAAGTCGAAAAGCTCAAGCACATCAATATGCAAAGCCCCGACTACAACGTCCAGTTGAATTATCTCCAGACGCTCGTGTCGTTGCCGTGGGGAAAAGATACCAAGGATAACCTCAATATCAAGAATGCCGAGCGCATCTTAAACCGCGACCACTACGGAATGGAGAAGGTCAAGGAGCGCATTTTGGAGCATTTGGCCGTTTTGCGTGTCCGCCAGGATATGAAGGCCCCGATATTGTGCCTTTATGGTCCTCCGGGAGTGGGCAAGACCTCTTTGGGAAAAAGCATAGCCGCCGCTTTGGGCCGGAAATATGTCAGAATATCCTTGGGAGGTGTTCACGATGAAGCCGAGATTCGCGGCCACCGCCGCACGTATGTCGGGGCGATGCCTGGCCGCATCATCAAAAGTCTCATCAAAGCCGAGACAGACAATCCAGTGTTCATTTTGGATGAAATCGACAAGGTTTCTCAGAATAATTACAATGGCGACCCGCAGTCTGCCCTGTTGGAGGTGCTCGACCCCGAGCAAAACAACACGTTCCACGATAATTTCCTGGACCTCGACTATGATTTGTCGAAGGTGCTGTTCATTGCCACGGCAAACAATCTGAACACGATTCCCGGGCCGCTGCTCGACAGAATGGAACTGATTGAAGTGGAAGGCTATCTGACCGAAGAGAAAAAAGAAATTGCGCGTCGTCATCTCATTCCGAAGGAACAGAAAATGATGGACTTCGGTGCGCCGCTCCGCATCTCTGCGCCAGCAGTGGAATATATCATTGAGAAGTACACCCGCGAAAGCGGTGTGCGCCAGTTGGAAAAGCAGATCGACAAGGTGTTCCGCAAAACGGCCTATCTCACAGCCGTTGAAGGCAAAATGCCGTTTGAAAATGCGCCTGTCAAACCGCAGGATGTTGAGAAACTCTTGGGCAAACCCATCTTCAGCCGCGACAAGTATCAGGGCAATGAATATGCAGGCGTTGTCACCGGTCTTGCCTGGACGGCTGTCGGCGGAGAAATCCTCTTCATCGAAACCAGTTTGAGTCGCAGCAAAGCGCCGAGACTGACGCTGACAGGAAATCTGGGCGACGTGATGAAGGAGTCTGCTATTTTGGCGCTGGAATATGTCAAAGCCCATGCGTCGATGCTGGACATTGACTACCGTCTGTTTGAGCAATGGAGCGTTCATGTCCATGTGCCAGAAGGCGCAACTCCCAAGGACGGTCCGTCGGCAGGCATCACGATTGCCACTTCCCTGGCTTCAGCCTTCACTCAGCGTAAGGTGCGTGCAAACACAGCCATGACCGGCGAAATAACCCTTCGCGGCCGCGTGCTTCCTGTTGGCGGCATCAAGGAAAAGATTTTGGCTGCCAAACGTGCCGGCATCAAAAACATCATCATGAGCAAGGAAAACGAGAAAGACATCCAGGAGATAAAATCCAGCTATGTCGACGGTTTGCAGTTCTTCTTTGTGGAAAATGTTCAGGACGTGTTTAACATTGCCTTGCTCAAGGAGCGCGTTGACAATCCGCTTGACTTGACCATCAAGGAAGAGCCGGCAGAAAACAAGTGATGCCAGAGCCGTCTCTGACCATCAGATGGCCTGCTTGACATGAAAATACTAATTTATGAAATTTGAATTACAACATACAGACACGACAAGTTCTGCCCGTGCTGGTCTGATTACAACGGACCACGGGCAGATTCAAACCCCCATATTCATGCCCGTCGGCACCTTGGGTAGCGTCAAGGGCGTTCATTTGCGCGAACTGAAAGACGACATCCAGGCCCAGATTATATTGGGAAACACCTATCATTTATATCTGCGCCCGGGATTGGACGTCATTGAGCGTGCAGGCGGCCTCCATAAGTTCAATGGATTCGACCGCCCCATGCTGACAGACAGCGGTGGCTTTCAGGTATTTTCGTTGACAGGCATCAGAAAACTGAGCGAGGAGGGATGCGAATTTCGTTCCCACATCGACGGAAGCAAGCATTTCTTCACGCCCGAGAAAGTGATGGACATCGAGCGCACAATCGGCGCAGACATCATGATGGCGTTCGACGAATGCCCTCCTGGCACAGCCGATTTCTCCTATGCCAGAAAAAGCCTTACGCTGACCCACAACTGGATGAAGCGCTGTTGGAAACGTTTTCATGAAACGGAGCCGAAATACGGCTACCACCAGTCGCTCTTCCCCATCGTGCAAGGTTGCGTCTATAAAGACCTGCGTCAAGAAAGTGCGCGTTTCATGAGCGATTTCAACGCAGAGGGTTATGCCATTGGCGGCTTGGCCGTTGGCGAGCCTGCCGAAGTGATGTATGATATGATAGAAGTGGTGAACGACATCCTGCCGCAAGATCGTCCGCGCTACCTGATGGGCGTGGGCACTCCCGTCAATATCCTGGAGGGCATTGAGCGCGGCGTGGACATGTTCGATTGCGTGATGCCCACAAGAAACGGACGCAATGCCATGATTTTTACGGCAGAGGGCATGATCAACATGCGCAATGCCAAATGGAGCACTGATTTTTCTCCCGTCGACCCCAACGGCCACTGCTTCGTTGATACCCAATATTCAAGGGCTTATCTCCATCATTTGTTCAAGGCGAAGGAATTGTTGGCCATGCAGATTGCCAGCATCCATAATCTGGCCTTCTATCTGTGGCTCGTCAGAGAAGCCCGCCAGCAGATACTGGCCGATAACTTCGCTTCCTGGAAAAAGGAAATGGTGGAACGCCTGTCACGGCGCCTGTGATTTTTCAACGGACGCTGTAAGGGTGTTCTATAAATTAGCTTGAGCTGATTTTACATTTATCGCGAAGCAGATTGTTGTATTTCAAAGACGACCATAGCGAGCTATGTGAGTCTTTGAAATACAGCAAGATGCGAGTGAGAACTGTAAAAGCGTCCAAGTCAATCCTAAATAAAGAATCTCCATTAAAACTAATTTATAGAACATCCCTGTAAGGCCCTGCGATGGAAATGCCATACTTTAATTTTGCAACGCGCTCTCAGGCGCATCATCCCCAACAATGAAAGATACAGGTAAAAATACAAACATAGGCAAGCGTCTGGCTACATGGATGAAGCAGGCAATGGGGTCTGTCAGAATCGGACGGATTGATTGGTACATCATGAAGAAATTCTTGAGCACCTACGTCTTCCTCATTGCCATTGTCATCCTCATTGCCATCATCTTCGACTACAACGAGAAGATAGACAAATTCACGCAGTCGCACGTGCCAGTCCGGAAAATAGTCTTCGATTATTATCTGAACTTCATCCCCTATTTCTCCAACCTGTTCAGCCCCCTCTTCGTCTTCATTGCCGTCATTCTCTTTACCTCCAATCTGGCTTCCAATTCAGAAATAATCGCCATGAAAGCCGCAGGCATGAGTTTCCGCAGGCTCCTGCGCCCCTATATGCTCTCGGCCTTCCTGATAGCTGTGGTCACCTTTTTTCTGGGAGCTTACGTCATTCCTGTCGGCAACATTTCGAGGGTGAATTTCGAGAATGCCTACGTCAAGAAAAAAAGCACCACCACGGCCGATAACGTGCAAATGCAGGTCGACACTGGCGTTGTTGCCTATATAACCCATTTCGACAATGTGACGAAAAGCGGTTACGGATTTTCATTGGACAAGTTTGTCGACAAAAAACTTGTTTCGCACCTGACCGCCCAGAATATCCAGTACGACACGCTGTCTGACCGGCGCTACAGCTGGACAATCCGTATGTACAACATACGCACGCTGAAAGGCAGGCGTGAGAAAATATCAAGTGGGGAAAAGCTCGACACCATGATCATGATGGAGCCCTCCGATTTCTTCTACACCAAAAACCAGCAGGAAACAATGACCCTGCCACAGTTGGGAGAATTTATCGGAAAACAGAAAATGCGCGGAGCGCCCAACGTCAACACTTTTGAGGTGGAATACCACAAGCGTTTCGCCATGCCCTTTGCCGCTTTCATTCTAACGGTCATCGGCGTGTCACTTTCCTCCCAAAAACGCAAGGGAGGCATGGGAATCTCCCTGGGCATCGGGTTGGCTTTGAGCTTCGCCTACATCATGTTCCAAACCGTCTCTGCCACTTTCTCAACGAATGCCGGGATGCCCGCCGCTTTGGCCGCCTGGATTCCCAATGCCGTGTTTGCCGTCATTGCCTTTATTCTCTACAAGCGGACGCCAGAGTAACCTCGCTCTTCTTTCCCCATGCCGGCATCCGTTCTTAGTAATCCGATTTTTTAAAAAACGACACCCACACCCATGTATTTCTCAGATTTAGAACTTAGCGACGACATCCTTGACGCTCTTTACGATATGCACTTTGACGAATGCACCCCAATCCAGGAACGGTGTATTCCCCCAATCCTTGAAGGTCGTGATGTCATGGGCATCGCCCAGACCGGCACAGGAAAAACCGCGGCCTATCTTTTGCCCCTGCTGACCTTGCTCCGTCAGAATCCCCATCCTGCCGATGCCGTCAACTGCTTGATAATGGCTCCTACGCGTGAGTTGGCCAAGCAGATAGACCAGGCCATGCAGGGCTTTGCCTATTATATGGACGTCAACGGTGTGGCCGTCTACGGCGGTAACGACGGTACGCGCTATGAGCAGGAAAGAAAAAGCTTGAGCTCTGGCGCTGATGTGGTCATTGCCACCCCTGGCCGCCTCATCACGCATTTGCAGTTGGGCACGCTCGACCTTTCTCGCACCACCCATCTCGTGCTCGATGAGGCCGATCGCATGCTGGACATGGGCTTCAGCGAAGACATCCTCAAGATTGTTGCGGAAATGCCACGCGAGCGCCAGACCATTCTCTTCTCAGCCACCATGCCACAGAAGATAACGGCCTTGGCAAACAGCATTATGAACGACCCCGTGCAGGTGAAAATTGCCGTGTCCAAGCCCGCTGAAAATATCGACCAAAGCGTTTACGTATGCAAGGAAAGCGACAAGACGGCGCTCGTGAAACACGTGCTTTCGTCACACGGCTCCAGTCGCGTCATTCTTTTTGCTGGTGCCAAGCAGAAAGTCAAGGAACTGGGTATCCTGCTTTCCCGCCGAGGCTATAACGCCGCGGCCATGCATTCCGACCTCGAGCAGAAGCAGCGCGATGAAGTCATGCTCGCGTTCAAAGCCGGGCGCATTGACATCCTTGTCGCCACCGACATTGTTGCGAGAGGAATAGACATCGACGATATCAAACTTGTCATCAATTACGACG
>UMAO01011910.1_pt1 | contig 17020 bp, 15 predicted proteins | sample 1963741 | NCBI WGS metagenome assembly UMAO01 (sample SAMEA4835919, study PRJEB28245) | human gut metagenome | biome: gut microbiome; material: fecal sample | place: Denmark | collected 2008
TCCAGTATCTTCAGCGCAATGGCTCCTGCCGCCACACGGCCAATGGTCTCCCGTCCGGAAGAACGGCCGCCTCCACGATAATCTCTGAAACCATATTTAGCATCAAAGGTATAATCTGCGTGTCCCGGGCGGTAATAATTGGCGATCTCCGAATAATCCGCAGAACGCTGGGATGTATTTTCTACCACAAGAGAAATAGGTGTGCCCGTTGTTTTTCCTTCAAAAACACCAGACATGATGCGGACCACGTCCCCTTCTTTTCTCGGTGTGGAATACCTGGTCTCTCCCGGTTTTCTCCGGTTCAGGCATCGCTGGATATCCTCCTCGCACAAATCAATTCCTGCGGGGCAACCATCCACAACCACACCTACACCTGCCCCATGGGACTCTCCCCATGTGGAAACCTTAAAAACCTCTCCCAGTACTGAGCCTGCCATCGCTGCACATCCTTTCTCTCTATGTTTTTAACTTTATTCTTTCCATTTTCTTCGTTCTATTGTATAATAAAAATAACACAATTGAAAGGAGATTTTTATGTTTAGTCAGTTTTTTGGGAAATATTTGCTGGATACAGGCAAAATTACTGATGACCAATTCAACTCCTGTATGGAATACATTAAAGCGAATCGTGTGCAATTGGGGTTAATTGCAGAGACAGAGGGAATGCTCACCCGCACGCAGGCCAATGAATTAAATTACCTGCAGATGCAGACAGATAAGTTGTTTGGGGATTTAGCAGTTGAAAAAGGATACTTAACCACATCCGATATTACATATCTTTTAGGCCGGCAGGGAAATCCGTACCTGATCTTTGTACAAGCTCTTAAGGAGGGCGGCATTCTCTCCTGCGAGGAATCCGCAGAATGTCTCGCCGCTTTTCAGCGGGATATGGGATATTCCAATTCCGTTATGAACGCCATCAAAGACGGCAATATCGAACAGCTTTTACCGGCTTTTGTCCAGATCGAGGATGAAAAATACACGAATCTCATTGGTCTGACACTTCGCTGCATTGTGCGTTTTGTCAGTTCCTACATACGCCTTGAAAAAGGCTCTTTTGTCAAAGAACTACCGGTTCACGCCGTAGCTCTTCAGCGCACTTTCGGAGATTACCGCGGTTTTCTCGGTTTTTGCAGTGACGATCGAGGCATTTTGAAGATCGCCGATGGATATGCCAAAGAGGAATTTGATGAAGTAAACGAGGATTCTTTAGATGCTGTCGCCGAATTTACCAACTGTGTCAATGGTTTATTCGCTGCCGAACTTAGTTTTCAGGACATCCATATTGATATGGAGCCGCCAGAGTATCATCTGGATACAGTTATATCCGATAATAACGAGGATTTTTATGCTCTTCCAATTTATATAGAAGGACAAAAGATACATCTTATTATAAAAATAGCTTAATTTTTAGGAGGTTCTTGCAATGGCAAAGATTTTGATAGTAGACGATTCCAGAACTTCCCGCCGTATGTTAAAAAACATTTTGGAAAACAGCGGTCAGGAAATTATAGGAGAAGCGTCAAACGGCCAGGAAGGTTTTGAACAGTATATTGAGTTACAACCCGACATCATAACCCTGGATATTACTATGCCTGTTTTGGATGGTCTGGGCACTCTGCGCAAGATCATGGAACACGATCCGGAAGCCAAAGTGGTTATGATCACGGCGGCAGGTCAGAAAGGCAAAATGGTTGAAGCCATTAAACTTGGTGCTTCTGAATTTATTCAGAAACCATATGAACCGGCACAGATCACATCTGTTATCAGCAATCTTTCATAATCAGATGTTTCTTTTCAGGTAAAGCAAAAGGCTGTCAGTTTTTCTGACAGCCTTTTGCTTTTGGGAGTATAAAAATGAATAACAAAAAATTTAAACTAATAACCTTAAAAATCAACACGGATCCGTGTAATCACAGTAGACAATTCCTTTAATGCTTCCGCAAATCTGCCTTCTGTGATTTTCTCTGTCACAAATCCAATCTCACCTTCCAGACCGGCATCTACAAATTCCGGCTCATCAAAGAGTTTTTCTACTTTCTCTTTCTCTTCTTTTCCAATGCGGACAAAGAAACGGTTTTCCATCTCTTCCATTGGCTCTACTATCATCTTTTCGTCTTCCCAGATTGTCATCACATTGATGTTCATATGTTTTACTGCATCTACTACATCCGATACAACAGCGCTGGCTGTTGCTTCTTTGCCGGCTCCTTTGCCGTAGAACATTACATCCCCCAGCATATTACCGGTTACACAGATAGCATTAAATACACCTTCTACCGCAAACAATGGATTGTCACGGCGGATCATCTGTGGCGCTACCATCGCATAAAGTTTACCGCCCTCTTTGCGGCTGGAACCAAAAATCTTGATAGCTGCTTCCAATTTCTCCGCATATTTGAAATCTTCTGCTGTAATCTTGGTGATTCCTTCCGTATATACCTCTTCATAATTGACCTGTTTTCCATAGGCCAACGATGTCAAAATGGCGATTTTTCGGCAGGCATCATATCCTTCTACATCCGCTGTCGGATCTTTTTCGGCATATCCCAATTCCTGAGCTTCTTTCAAAACCACATCAAAATCGGAACCTTCTTTCGCCATCTTAGTAAGAATATAATTTGTAGTTCCATTCAAAATACCATTGATCTTCAGGATCTTATCTGCGGTAAGGCTCTGGTTCAACGGACGGATCACAGGAATTCCTCCTCCTACACTGGCCTCAAAAAGGAAGTTCACGCTCTTGCTTTTTGCAAGATGAACCAACTCTGCACCATAAGCTGCTACCAGTTCTTTGTTGGAAGTACATACGCTCTTTCCTGCCAGCAGTGCCTTTTTCACAAACTCATAGGCAGGTTTTGTTCCTCCCATGGTCTCAACTACGATATCCACTTCCGGATCATCCAGAATAATCTGAAAATCATGCACTACTTTGCTCTGAATCGGATCTCCCGGAAAATCTCTCAGATCCAGTACATATTTAACGCCTACTTCCTGTCCGGCACGCTTGGCGATAATCCCTGCATTGGTGGTCAGCACTTCTACCACACCGGAACCTACCGTACCATATCCCAAAATTGCTACTTTAATCATTCTAAGCCTCCTGTTCGCCACTTTCTTTCTGTAAATCTTTTTTGTATTGATTCACTCCGCCCCACTCTTCTTCGCTGAGGAGATGAGCCGGATTCATTACTACTACTAACCCTTTGCTGCTCTTGGCAACATAATCTACATAGTCAGTCTGTCCGCTTTTCATAAGGGTTGGAAACTGCTGTATGTTATCCCCCTCTACCCGCAGAATATCCTGTACACCGTCTACCACAGCCCCGGCAGGCCCATGATCGGTCATAAAGATGAGGATCTTGGTTTCTTCCGTAACCGGCACCGGCGGAAGCACAAGTTTTTTACGCAGATTGATCATAGGAATCTGACTTTCCCGGATCACCACAAAGCCATCCAGGCATCCAGGTTCCCCTCCTGTACGGATCACATCTGTATAATTTTCAATCCCCTGTATGTTTTCAATGTCCACTCCATACATTTTGCCACATAAAAAGATGGATACAATTTCTTTCATCCGCCTTCTCCCCCTTCATCCTTAACTGTTGATCCACTTCAGATATGCATTCATAAACATATCAATGTCACCATCTAGCACCGCTGAGACATTTCCTGTCTCCGCATTGGTCCGGTGATCTTTCACCATGGTATAAGGCTGCATTACATAAGACCGAATCTGGCTGCCCCAGCCAATCTCCTTTACCTCTCCGCGGATATCTGACTCTTTGGCCAGATTTTCCTGTTCTTTGAGTAAAAGCAGTTTAGCTTTCAGCATCTGCATCGCCTTATCCTTATTCATGTGCTGGGAACGCTCATTCTGACACTGCACCACAATTCCCGTAGGGAAATGGGTGATACGGATTGCCGAAGAAGTTTTGTTGATATGCTGTCCACCGGCTCCACTGGAACGATAGGTATCGATACGGATATCGTCATCGGCAATCTCAATATCAATGTCCTGCTGGATATCCGGCATAACATCACAGGAAACAAAGGATGTCTGTCTCTTGCCTGCCGCATTAAAAGGTGAGATGCGCACCAAACGGTGTACACCGTGCTCGCTCTTTAAATATCCATATACATTTTCTCCACTGATTTCCAGCGTTACTGATTTCAGTCCTGCTTCTTCACCATCCAGAGAATCCAGCACTTTTACATCAAATCCACGGCGGTCCGCCCACCGCTCATACATACGACAGAGCATACTGGCCCAGTCGCAGCTTTCTGTTCCACCGGCTCCGGCATGAAGGGTAAGAATCGCATTCTCTCTATCATGCTCTCCGGTCAGCATGGTCGTAATATGCAGATCTTCAAATTCCTCTACAAAGTTTTTGTACTCCTGTTCTACTTCCGGGATCAACGAGGCATCCTCTTCCTCATTTCCCATTGCGATCAATGTCAGAATATCTTCGTATTCCTGGCTCAGGCCGTCTGCCCGTTCCACCACACTTTTTAAATCTTTCACTTCTTTCATGGAAGCACTGGCCTTTTCTGCATCATCCCAGAAATTCGGCTCCTCCATATTTCTCTCCAACTCTTCGATTCGCAGTTTTTTATCTGCTAAGTTAAAGTGAATCCCTTACTTCCAGAAGTGGTTTCTCAAAACTGCTTAATTCGATTCGGATGTTATCCAATTCAACCACAAAATCACCACCTTTATTTTTTAGAAAAATTAGTATTATCTGCCGCAGCAGTATTTATATTTTTTACCGCTTCCGCATGGACACGGTGCATTTCTGCTGATCTTATCATTTTTGCGGACAACCGGGCCATTGGATGCGGAATCGTCTTTGTTCGTTCCTGTTACCTGCGCCACCTGTTCTCTCTCAACCTTCTGCTCAATGCGAACATGCATCAAAGTGCGAACAGTCTCCTCACGGATAGACTCTGTCATGTCATTGAACATATCATAGCCCTGCAGTCTGTACTCTACAACCGGGTCACGCTGGCCCAGTGCCTGCAGGCCAATACCCTGGCGAAGTTGATCCATATCATCAATATGATCCATCCAGCGGCTGTCTGTTACTTTCAATATAACTACTCGCTCAATCTCACGAATCTGCTCTGGTTCTGGGAACTCTGCCTCTTTGGCTTCATAAATATGAAGAGCCTTTTCTTTCAGATCCTGGATCAGGATGTCTTTAGTAATTCCCTCATCCCGTTTTGCATCAAATGTAATCGGCTCAAATGGGATCATAGGAAGCAGAATCTCATTCAATTCATTCAGGTTCCATTCTTCCGGTATCTGGGAATCATTGATCACGCTGTTGACATATTTTTCAATGAGCTCATCGATCATCTGGATGATGGTGTCCCTCATGTTGTCACCATCCAATACCTTACGACGCTCTGCATAAATGATCTCTCTCTGCTCATTGTTGATCTGGTCATACTCCAGCAGATTTTTACGGATACCGTAGTTGTTGCCCTCAATCTTTTTCTGAGCACGCTCAATCGCTTTACTTAGCATCTTGTGCTGGATCTGCTCGCCTTCCGGCATTCCCAGTGAGTTGAACATATTCATCAGATTCTGGGAACCAAAGAGACGCATCAGGTCATCTTCCAGAGAAATGTAAAACTTGGATTCACCAGGATCTCCCTGTCGTCCAGCACGGCCTCGGAGCTGGTTGTCAATACGGCGGGATTCGTGACGCTCTGTACCAATGATCTTCAATCCACCTAACTCTTTCACGCCTTCACCAAGCTTGATATCGGTACCACGGCCGGCCATGTTAGTTGCGATGGTAACCGCACCTTTTACACCGGCATCGGCTACGATCTCAGCCTCCATCTCATGGAACTTTGCATTCAATACTTTGTGGGGAATACCTACCTTGCGGAGCATTTCTGACAGTTCCTCGGAAGAGTCAATGGTGATCGTACCAACCAGTACAGGCTGTCCTTTTTCATGAGCTGCCTGAATCTCTTTTACGATGGCATTATATTTCTCCCGTTTGGTCTTATATACAGAATCCTCATGATCGATTCGCTGTACCGGCAGGTTGGTAGGAACTTCCACTACATCCATGCCATAAATCTCACGAAACTCTTTTTCCTCTGTCAAAGCAGTACCGGTCATACCACTCTTTTTCTTGTACTTATTAAAGAAGTTCTGGAATGTAATAGTTGCCAGCGTCTTGCTCTCTCTTTTTACCTTTACATGCTCTTTTGCCTCGATAGCCTGATGTAATCCGTCAGAATAACGGCGGCCCGGCATAATACGGCCGGTAAACTCATCTACGATCAATACTTCATCATCTTTTACTACATAGTCCTTGTCACGGTGCATCAGGGCATGGGCACGCAGAGACAGATTGACACAGTGCTGGATTTCCAGATTCTCCGGATCTGCCAGGTTCTCCAAATGGAAGAAACGCTCTACCTTTTCAACACCCTGCTGAGTCAGGTTGACTGTCTTCTCCTTCTCATTGGCAACATAATCTCCTGTTTCGTTGCTGTCTTCCTGCATAATAATGTCCATCTTGGACAACTCTTTTTCTGTTCCTCGTTTCAACTGGCGCACCAGATTGTCGCAGGCCTCATAGATCTTGGTGGATTTACCGCTGGATCCGGAAATGATCAAAGGCGTTCTGGCCTCATCGATCAATACCGAGTCAACCTCATCCACGATAGCATAGTGCAGTTCTCTCTGAACCAGCTGCTCTTTGTAGATCACCATGTTATCACGAAGGTAATCAAATCCCAATTCGTTGTTGGTTGCATAAGTAATATCGCAGTTATATGCTTCTCTACGCTCATCATTACCCATGCTGTTTAAGATGACGCCGACTTTCAGTCCCAGAAATTCATGAATCTGGCCCATCCACTCAGCATCACGCTTTGCCAGGTAATCATTTACGGTAACGATATGAACACCTTTCCCTTCCAGCGCATTCAGATATGCCGGCAATGTAGATACCAGCGTCTTACCTTCACCGGTACGCATCTCTGTAATACGGCCCTGATGCAGGATCACACCACCGATCAGCTGTACACGGAAATGGCGCAGCCCGATGGTTCGCTTGGAAGCCTCTCTTACAACGGCATAAGCCTCCGGAAGAATATCATCCAGCGTCTCGCCCTCTGCCAGTCTTTTCTTGAACTCATCCGTTTTCCCACGGAGTTCCTCATCTGACAATTTTTCCATCTCCGGCTCCATGGACTCGATTTTATTTACAATAGGTATAACCCTTTTGACCTCACGTTCACTGTGAGTTCCAACTATTTTACTTAAAAATCCCATTGATTCACTCTCCAAAAATTATTTAATAATTAAGTCACCTCATGCTATTTTAACATTCCTTACGCTATGTTTCAAGCACGAAAAGAGTCAATTCACACAATTTCGGTGCTTTTTCCTTGTTTTTTTCCATAAAAAAACAGTCCTTCAGGGAGGTCAATCCTCTCCCCAAAGGACCGTTCATACTACATATCGTGCTTAAAGCTTACTAAAATCAAAATTCAGGCTCAATCAATCCGTATGTATTTCCTTTTCTTTTATAAACAACATTCACTTCATCTGTGTCTGCGTTGCGGAATACAAAGAAATTGTGTCCCAGCAGTTCCATCTGTACACAGGCTTCTTCTGCGTCCATCGGTTTAATAGCAAACTTCTTGGAACGGATGATCTGAATCTCTTCTTCATCATAAGAATCCTCATCGATAAAATCCTTGCTCAGCTGTGCCGCTGTCTGTTCTTTATCAATCAGTTTGTTCTTATACTTTCTAAGCTGTCTCTCGATCACCTCTTCCACCAGGTCGATAGAAACATACATATCCTTGCTGGTCTCCTCCGCACGGATCATGCTTCCCTTCATCGGAATGGTAACCTCGATCTTCTGTCGTTCCTTCTCCGTACTAAGTGTAACATGTACTTCGGTGGAATCATTGAAGTATCTTTCCAGCTTACCGATCTTCTCTTCAATCGCTGAACGCAACCCTTCTGTGATGTCAATATTCTTACCGCTAATTACTAAATTCATAATGCTCAGCTCCTTTGCCCATAAGTTTCAAGATGTATCTCATCTCGTAAGATTATTATACAACAAAACCCGGTTTCGGGCAACTATATTTTGCAAGTTGTGCGACATCTTTGTAAGTTGTCATTCATTATTTTTCATGCTACAAAAGTCTACTTTTTTTGTTCATAATGTTGATAACTTTGTGTATAACTTTGTAGTATCGAAAAATGGTTGTTTCTAATGTTGATAACTTTGTGATTAACTCCAGACTACAAATGTCTAAAAACAACCGTTCGTTTTTAAGTTGTATGACATTTTGATTAAATGTAATACTCTCCATTTTTAACAATCTGCCAGTCCACCAGATCCTGCAAAGTAATATTATCAATCACATCACTGATCGCATCATTTAACCTTTTCCAGACAACGGATGTAGCACATTCTGTCATTTTAGGACAGTGTCCCAGTTCTTCATCTACACAGTCCACCGGCGCCATGCTTCCTTCTGTCAGCCGCAGGATCATGCCGACAGTATACTCTTCCGGCCGTCTGGTCAAAAGATACCCTCCCTGCGGTCCTCGTATACTGCGGACAAACCGCGCCTTATTTAGTACGGAGATAATCTGCTCAAGGTATTTGTCTGAAATGTTTTGTCTCTCTGATACATCCCGGATGCGGACTGGCTTACCGCTGTTATTTAACGCAAGATCTAACATCAGACGCAATGCATAGCGGCCTTTGGTAGAAATTTTCATAATTAAATGCCTCCATTCTATGTTGTGTGTTTTCACTTTTTTCTTATATTTCCTACTATCTTTATATGATACAATAGTTTTTCCCAAAAAACAAGAGAAAACAGGCAGTCAATGTCCGTTTCATTGACCGCCTGCCTTCAAGGGGATTATTGTATAATGTCTCTCTATCTTTTGTAAGTTTTCTTTTGTAACTGTCTGTCTTTTGTAATATTTTTCTTTCGTGAGTTATCTTTTGTAAAGGGTTATCATTCGTACAACATCATCTTTTGTAAAAGTTATCTTTCGTATTGTTTCTATGAATAAACTAAAGAGGTTATCATATATTAGTTGTCATCCTGCAAAGCGTCAAATCCCGTTTCTCCGGTTCTGACTTTAATGACTTCTTCTACATCATATACAAAGATCTTGCCGTCGCCAATGTGTCCTGTGTACAAAGCCTCTTTGGCAGCGCTGACTACTTTCGCAACCGGCACGGCACTGACGATTACTTCTACTTTGATCTTTGGAAGCAGTGTAAACTCTACCGGAACACCACGATAATACTCTGCCGTTCCTTTCTGAGTACCACATCCAAGAACCTGTGTAACCGTAATACCGGATACACCGATATCGTTCAGGGCTTCCTTCAGATCTTCAAACTTGCTCTGTTTGCAGATAATATCTACTTTAGAAAGTTTCGTATCGGATGCGATGCCGCCATTTCCTTCTACAACCTGCACCGGTACAGCCTCGTCCATCTTCGCCTTAGGCGTTTCTGTACTTTCCATAGCTTTTACCGTCTCTGCCAGTTCGCTTCTGCGTCCGGATACTCCGGATACATTTGTAACAAATCCGGCATATGCTGTTTCCAGGCCATGTTCCTTGGCATCCAGACCAATGATCTCTTCTTCTTCTGTTACTCGCAGTCCAAAGATTGCTTTGATTGCCAGGAATACAAGCGTCATCGTAATTGCTGCCCAGGCAGCTACGGATAAAAATCCTACCAGCTGGATTCCCAGCAATTTAAATCCACCACCGTAGAACAAACCGGTTCCTGCCATACTTCCGCTTGCCAGCAGATCTTTTACTCCAGGTGCTGATTCGGTAGCAAACAAACCTACTGCAATGGTTCCCCACATACCGTTCAAACAGTGTACTGCTACAGCTCCAACCGGGTCATCCACATGAAGTTTGTAGTCCAGAAGCCATACGCCAAACACTACCAACAGTCCTGCCACGATACCAATGATGATAGCACCAAGCGCATCTGTTACATCACAAGGCGCTGTGATGGCTACCAAACCTGCCAGAGATGCATTCAGACACATGGATACATCTGGTTTACCATATTTTATCCATGTAAAGATCATACAGGTTACCGTTGCGATAGCCGGTGAAATAGTTGTGGTCAAAAAGATGGATCCAAGCTGCTCAACGCTTGTAGCTGCTGCTCCGTTGAATCCGTACCAGCCAAGCCACAGGATGAAAACTCCCAAGGCGCCAATGGTCAGGTTATGACCTGGAAACGCATTTACTTTTATGATCTTACCGTTCTTATCTTTGGTGAACTTACCAATACGAGGTCCCAGGATTGCTGCTCCTACCAGTGCAGCAATACCGCCTACCATATGAATGGCACAAGATCCGGCGAAGTCATGGAATCCTATCTGTGAAAGCCAGCCGCCGCCCCAGATCCAGTGAGCTTCGATCGGATAGATCAAAGCGGAGATCACTGCGGAGTACACACAGTAGGATAAGAACTTGGTTCTCTCTGCCATGGCTCCTGAAACGATAGTCGCTGTAGTTGCACAAAATACTAAGTTAAATACAAAACTCGAAAAATCAAAATCGGAATAAGCTGTGAAAATATCAAATCCCGGTTTACCAATGAATCCTAACAGATCCTCTCCCAGCAGCAGGCTGGCACCGATTATGATGAACACTACGGTTCCAATACAAAAATCCATCAGGTTCTTCATGATGATGTTACCTGCATTCTTCGCTCTGGTAAATCCTGTCTCTACCATAGCAAATCCTGCCTGCATCCAGAACACCAACGCCGCTCCAATCAGGAACCAGACGCTCCAGGTCTGACTGCTTACCGCATCAATGGCCGTTTTAATTTCATCTGTCATAAAAATTCCTCCATTCTTTTGTGTATTTGCTCTCTATTCCTGAGTTCCTGCACAACGCCTAGAATTGAAAGCGTTTTCTCAAAAGAAAAAGCGCCCCGCAGATTCCTCTGCGAAGCGCCTTTGCTTTTGATATTTTCATTATACTTCCAACGGGTCAAATGTCAAGGGTTCTTTTTCATTTTGTAACCTTTTCCTAATCCTTCTAATTCTTTGTAAGTATTTTTTATTCACATTGAACAAATTAATCATTTTTCCGTTACCGCTTTCAATACCAGGACGAGCCGTTCCAGTTCCGGATCGCTTGGCAGAATCGCATTGATACCAAACCGCATACTCTCCACCACCACATCCTGGCTCACACCATCTGCCAGCACCAGAATCGGCATCGTTGCCGCACTACGACGTACCTGGCTGCGGAACATATCCGTAAATTCCAAAAAGTCCATATCCACCGGGTTTCCATCCAGAATGATGGCATTAAAAGCCCCATCGGGATAACCGGTCCACAGTTCCAGGCCCTCTTTGCCACTGTAAGCAATATCCACCTGGGCTCCCCGGACCTTCAGCATTGGTCCCAGCCGTTTCTCCCCGGCATCCTTCTTGATCACAAGCAGGGAATATCCCTGTAGGGAACAATCAGTCTCTTCCACGGACATCTCCTGAACCGCCGCGTCTTCATTGCGCCGCAGCGGCAGTATAACCTCAATACCATTCCGGTTGTTGTCCAGGTTTTTCAACTGCATGGTCCCCCCCATCATCTTCACCAGTTTACGAGCAACAATCAGGGAAAAACTGGTTTCTGCATATTCTTCCCCTACTTTCCAGGCAGACTGGTCATCTTCCATTTCTACCGCATAATTTCTGCCAAAGAAATCCTCATTAACCGTAATTCCGTCATCCTGGAACACCAAGATCAGCCGATTGATGCCATTGGCTGACTCTTCATCCCGTCCCAACACATTGATGACACCCTGTCCTTCTACCGCCAGGATGCAGTTGCCCATAATGTGGTTTACCATCTGGGCAATACGGCCCTCGTCACCATAATAATGCTTCCATTTCAGGTTAATGTGGTACAAAAATTCTATCTTAGTACCAAACAGGCGGCCGTCCCAGGTCTGGAATGTACGCCAAAGTACTTCATCCAGAGAAAACTTTTTATTTTCTAACTTTACATGGCCCCGTTCCAGCATCTCATACTGCTGGATATTTTTCACTACATTATTCATGTATTTTACCGCACTACGGGCCTTTGCCGCCTCTGGCGTATCTTCTTCAAATAACCGGGCGGCTTTGTTTAATTCCCGTAGCGGATCCATCATTTCTCTTGCCAGCATCATAGAGAAATTCCGCCGCATTTCCAGCGTTTCCTTCTCATCTCGCAGGGCTGCTGCCAGGATCTTGCGGTTGGCATCTTCCACCATCATCTCATTTTTCTTGGACTGTTCCACATCCTGGGATGTTACGATGATATATTCCCTTTTCTCTGAATAATAACTAAACCGGACAGACTTGTACCGGTACTCAGAATTTTTGCTTCTCATCCGCAGAAAAATTCCCTGTTCTTTCTGCGTGTCATCCCCCAGTGCTTCCTTCATTGCCGAAAGGCCAAAAGAATCCTTATATCTGGCAATTTCTTCCGGATGAACATAGTACCGCCTGGTAGTTTCCACAAATTCCTCATAACTGGTCATCGGAAATTCTTCGCTGAAAACCTGTCCATTTAGGAAAAAACCACGAAACCAGTCTTTCTCCGCACTGACTACCAGGATCATCTCATACACTTTTCTGGCCTGGGACCCCAGAACATTCACAAGAGTCCAGTCCGATTCCTCCAGATCAGACTCCATGATATCCTGTTTTTCCTCCAGCACGCTGCAGTAATACTCCTTGCCGTCTTCTGTATTCTCGTAATAATTTCCCAAAAGCCGTACCCAGCGGATCTCCCCTCGATGGTTTTTGCACCGTAAACAGTAGGAGATATTTTCCTCTTTTTCCGCCTGTTCCACCATATATCTGCGAAATTCTTCCAGATCCTCCTCCATGGTAAACATGCCTGTACTTCCAATATATTCTTCACGATTTGTCCCAAAAAAGTCCATAAATGTATCATCTGCATCCATTATATAAAAATTCTTTGTCGTGATCAGGACTCTCGCCACGCCTCCCGGGAAAAAACCACGGACAATATCTTTTTCACGACGGATCTCTTCCTTATCCGTTATGTCGATCAGCATAGCGTGAATGAGTTTTTCACCTTGCTCATTCTCAAATACAACGCCATTGGCCCAGACCCAGATCTGCTCGCCGTTTTTCTTGCGAAGGCGGTAACTGCAGGCATACTCTCCTTCTTCCTCCAGCTGCTGCAGCACATCCTGTTCGATTCTTTGAAAATCCGGTGGATAAATAAGATAACGGATCCTCTCATGACAGCTTTCCATCAATTCTTCTCTCTCATATCCAAGCATCCGGCAAAAACAGTCATCTACTTCTACAAATGGGAAATCCGCCTCCTTATCATATCTGAACACAATTTCACACCATGTGCAGAAACGGGACAGACGTTCCCGCTCCCATTTATAATCCTTCGTCATATTGGCTCCTCCTAATTTTATCTGATTCGCCCCCTCGCTTTCGCTCGGCGGCAGGTCGTCGGAGCCATTCCAAAATATGACTTCGTCATATTGGCTCCTCCTCTAAATTCTTCTGGCAACTACAACAAACCTTCCTTCTTCGGTCTGGTAGGCACAAGTAACCAAAGTAAGAAGCTGCTCTCCATAAGAAGGTGTCACCCCGGTATCATATACCGACAGTTTCCTACAGTTCTTCACATAATTTGCATACTGCTTTTTATCCAGTTTCCCCGGATAATTATAGTATTTGAATACATCTTCTTCGTTTTTGTATACCTTTGAATAAAAGGCCGCCACAACCTCATACTGCCTTTTTTCATACAATGTATCAAAATTTATGATCTTATGTTTTTCATAAAAATCTTTCTTTTCAAAATCCATCAGATGGGCAAACATCATGCCACTTTTCATGTGATGTCCATACACCATCAAATTGTTATGCACATCCTCTGTATCACATTTCGCATCCAGAAAGGGCAGTCCGTTCACATCCTGCTCCTTCTTAAAATTCCGGTGAAGGTAATACTCCGAATCCTCCGGCGTAAGCATAACCGGATAATCGATCTTCGTGTTCTCTACCTGGAGCCAGCCGCATATATCTTTGTTTCTGCTGTATAGTTTTTTTAATTCCTTCAGCATTTTCTTCCGGTTCTGGCCGAACTGCTCCACCGTGTCCGTACCCGCGTCCGCTTCCTGCCGCCCCTCTTCTTTCAGTGCAATCAATTCATCCAGTTCATTCTGGGTTTCATGAGCTGCATAATAGTAGCGAAACAAATACACGCCGCTCCCGACAAAGACCAGAATACACACTACCAGCAGTACATTCAGCATCACTTTCTTTTTATTCATAAACGCCTCCGCATGGATGTAAATTTGATTCCATTTTCCCTTCGTTCCGGCCCCAGTGCCTCAAATCCCATGGCTTCATAAAATCCTACTGCATAAGGAGATGAATTTACCGTAACTGCCGGTATCTTTGGCTTTCCTTCCAGGACATAAGACACAGCCACCTGCATCAGACTGGTGGCGACTCCCAGATGATGAAACTTATCTCTTACAAACAACAGACTGATATGCTGTCCGCTGCGGAGTGCCAGCACGCCTACCAAAAGCCTGCCTATATAACATCCCCAGAAAGTCATTTCGCCCTGATTGACTTTTTCCACCATATTGCTATAAGTGACAAAATGGCGAAAAGTCGCAATACCCATTTCTCCATAATCCGGTGCCTCGTATTTCATAAAAGTTTCCCAAACCAGGTCCAGCGCCCCCCTGAGTTTATCCGGACCGATCTTACATATCTGCATTCCTTCTCTTTCCCCTTAATTTTAAATCAAGCCACGGACTCCCCCACAGGGAAAGCACCGTGGCCTTTTTAATCTTTATGGATTATAAAGTCTCAAATGTATCGCGGATCGCTTTGATGAAGTTCTGGCTGTTCAGTACAGTCACATTCTCAAGATCTGTGATCAAAGCAAGGTCTTTGGTCATCTTTCCATCCTCGATGGTCTTAAGAGTAGCTTTTTCCAACTTGTCTGCAAATTCCTGCAGTTCCGGAATACCATCCAGTTCGCCTCTCTTGCGGAGAGCTCCTGTCCAGGCAAAAATAGTAGCTACGGAGTTGGTAGAAGTCTCTTCGCCTTTCAGGTGTTTGTAATAATGACGCTGAACGGTTCCGTGAGCAGCTTCGTACTCATAAACACCATCCGGTGAAACCAGTACAGAAGTCATCATAGCCAGAGAACCACAGGCAGAAGATACCATATCACTCATTACATCGCCATCGTAGTTCTTGCATGCCCAGATAAATCCGCCTTTTGTCTTCATAACGCGTGCTACTGCATCATCGATCAGAGTATAGAAATACTCAAGGCCTGCTGCCTCAAACTTCTCTTTATACTCATTTTCGTATACTTCTGCGAAAATATCTTTGAAACGATGGTCATATTTCTTGGAAATTGTGTCCTTTGTAGCAAACCACAGATCCTGTTTTGTATCCAACGCATAACTAAAGCATGCCCTTGCGAAACTGGTAATGGATTTGTCTGTGTTGTGCATTCCCTGGATCACACCCGGACCGTCGAAGTCATGAATCAACTCTTTGGTCACAGTTCCGTCTTCTGCGGTAAATACAAGCTCAGCTTTTCCTTTACCCGGTACGCGGATCTCCGCATTTTTATACACATCACCATAAGCGTGACGAGCCAGTGTAATTGGCTTTTCCCAGTTTTTCACACATGGTTCAATGCCCTTTACCTGAATCGGTGCACGGAACACAGTTCCATCCAAAGCCGCACGGATCGTTCCGTTAGGAGATTTCCACATTTCTTTCAGATCATACTCTGTCATGCGGGCTGCGTTTGGTGTAATCGTAGCACATTTTACTGCTACGCCATATTTCTTTGTAGCCTCTGCGGAATCAAATGTTACCTGATCGTTGGTCTCATTACGATACTTAAGCCCCAGATCATAATACTCTGTCTTCAGATCAATGTATGGCAGCAACAATTCGTCCTTAATCATCTGCCACAAAATTCTGGTCATCTCATCTCCATCCATCTCTACGAGAGGTGTTTTCATTTGGATTTTTGCCATGTTCCTATGCCTCCTGAATATTTTATTAAAATTATGCCTTAACTATAGCACATTGCTGTAAGTCTTGTCAAAGCCGCCAGATCATACCTTTTTTCTAGGAAAAATATACCACTTCTTCTTTCGGCGGCTCACAAGGCTCTACCGAATCCGCATACAGCATTGGCACTACCCCCTGCTGTCTTTTGGAAAATTCCGGTTTTACCTCAACGGTTACTTTTACCCAGCTGTCCGTCTTAAAATCAGCTGCTTTTTTGTAATGACAGATAAAACCGATCTTGGCAATATCGTCAGCGCAGCAAGTCATGGCTGCTCTGGCCGGTACAAACGCATCCTTTGGGAATGTGCGATTCCGGTAAACCTGTCCCTTGAATGTGATTTTTTTGCCTTCGTACTTTTCCGGATGTTCCCCCACATCCAGATACCACAGGCCAAAATCATCGTCCTCCAGAACGATCTCCGCTGCTTTTACATCATATGGCAGTTCTTCTTCAATATTGCTTTCCACCGTTCCATCCGCATTTTCAAAGATCACCTGTGTTCCACGGTTGATGGCCTTTACATTACGCCGCATGGATGGGCGGTTCATACTTTGATCGCATCGGTTGAAAATCACCAGATCCGACATTTTAAAATGCTCCATCATCAAAGACTTCATGTTGTTTACATACACATCAAATGTCTGGGCATTTACCGTAGTAAACGTCTGTACTACCGTCCAGTTTTCCGGCAGTGTCTCATTTAACAGTGTCTGCATGTTCCACATACCGTTAACCTCGATCACAATACGATCCGGTTTATATTTCTTTACCAGTTTATTACAGTAGTCTTCTGTCAGATCTTCTTCCTCTTCAACGACAACAGGCTGTACTCTATTCTCCATTAAAAGCACATCACTCAACCCG
>UMAO01023373.1_pt1 | contig 16798 bp, 10 predicted proteins | sample 1963741 | NCBI WGS metagenome assembly UMAO01 (sample SAMEA4835919, study PRJEB28245) | human gut metagenome | biome: gut microbiome; material: fecal sample | place: Denmark | collected 2008
ACTTGGGTAAAGGCTTGCCGATAGAAATACCTCGTAATTATTATGTAGATGATGATCCTGATAAGGGACCGTTGGTGCGTTGGCGTGCTCATGCAAACCTTTTGTTCTCCAATTGGTTAAACTACTTTGTTTATCAGGAAACACCTTATAATGTAAATGACATCAAATGATAAAGCAGCGTAAAATAGAACTTCTCGCTCCGGCGAAGAACCTGGAATGTGGTATTGAGGCCATTAATCACGGTGCGGATGCGGTATATATCGGTGCTCCCAAGTTCGGTGCCCGTGCGGCGGCTGTAAATTCTTTGGAGGATATTGAGGCACTGGTACAATATGCCCATTTGTATAATGCGCGTATTTATGTCACGGTCAACACTATCCTGAAAGAAGAAGAGCTGAAAGAGACGGAGGAGATGATTCATGCCCTGTATCGGATTGGAGTGGACGCACTGATTGTTCAGGATATGGGAATCACGAAACTGAATCTCCCCCCGATACCTCTCCATGCCAGTACGCAGATGGACAACCGTACTCCGGAAAAGGTGCGATTTCTTTGGGAGGCAGGTTTCCGACAAGTCGTTTTGGCGCGCGAATTATCATTGCGTGAAATAAAAAATATTCATACCGCTTGTCCGGAGACTCCTTTGGAGGTATTTGTACACGGAGCGCTTTGCGTTAGCTATAGCGGGCAATGCTATGTCAGTCAGTCCTGTTTCGGGCGTAGCGCAAACAGGGGTGAATGTGCACAATTCTGTCGTTTACCTTTTAGCCTTGTAGATTCCGATGGGAAAGTCATTGTGAAGGACAAGCATTTGCTTTCTCTGAAAGATATGAATCAGAGCGACGAGCTGGAGCAGTTGTTGGATGCCGGAACTTCTTCGTTGAAGATAGAAGGCCGGTTGAAAGATGTATCATACGTGAAGAACGTGACAGCGGCCTATCGTCAGAAATTGGATGCGATTTTTGCCCGTCGTCCGGAATATGTCCGGGCTTCTTCGGGAATGTGCAGATTCGAATTTAAGCCGCAACTGGATAAGAGTTTCAGTCGTGGTTTTACACATTATTTCCTGCACGGTCGTGATAAGGAGATTTTTTCCTTTGATACCCCTAAGTCGCTGGGTGAGGAGATGGGAACAATGAAGGAGGCTCGCGGTAATTATCTGACAGTTGCCGGATTGAAGTCATTTAACAATGGCGATGGAGTTTGCTATCTCGACGAACAAGGACGTTTGCAGGGGTTCCGTATCAATCGTGTAGATGGTAATAAACTGTATCCACAGGAAATGCCCCGTATCAAGCCCCGTACTGTGTTGTACCGTAATTTTGACCAAGAGTTTGAGCGTGTACTTTCACGGAAGTCCGCTGAAAGGAAGATAGAAGTGCGCATCTCGCTTACTGATAACGAATTTGGCTTTTCGTTACGATTGACCGATGAAGATGATAACAGTGTCACACTGGCTTTTCCCCGTGAAAAGGAATTGGCACGTACACCGCAGACGGAAAATCTGAAAACGCAACTTGCTAAATTAGGAAATACACCTTTCGAAGCAAAAGTGATAGAAGTTGGATTTGCTGATAATTGGTTTCTCCCGGTTTCGGTCCTAGCCGATTACCGTCGTCAGGCAGTTGAAAAATTAATAGCTGCCCGCCGGATAAACTACCGTCAGGAATTGTCAGTATGGAAACAAACGAATCATGCTTTCCCGCAAACAACATTGACGTATTTGGGAAATGTTATGAACACTCATGCAGTTTCTTTCTATGAGGAACATGGGGTACAGCGTATTGCTATGGCGTACGAAAAAGAAGCAGTGGAGAATGCGGTACTGATGTTCTGCAAACACTGTCTACGTTACAGTATGGGATGGTGTCCTATTCACCAACGGGTTCGTTCACCTTTCAAAGAACCCTATTATCTGATGTCCAATGATGGTAAACGTTTCCGTTTGGAGTTCGACTGCAAAAATTGTCAAATGAAAGTAAAGGCGGCGCAATGAAGACTATTTTCTACCACAGAGGACGCGGAGGACACAGAGGATATAGTGAAGGTAGCATCTTCACTCATGCTTCTGACACCGATCGTTTGAATGTTGGGCAGAAAAAGTGTAGAAAGTTTTTCTCTTTCCTCTTTTTATCCTCTGTGTCCTCTGCGTCCTCTGTGGTAAAAAATGTGATGAACCTGCTATTATGTTTATTTTTGCTATCTTCCTGTTATTATAAGGCTCCGCTACTGGATTCGGAGGAATTGTCAGAGAAAACAAAAGATTCATTGACCTATCTTTATGAACGTCACTACACGTGGGATACGAATCTGGAAGTAGTGGATGATTCCATAGCTTTGGAACGTCTTCCGATAAAGGACACTTTTATTCAATTGAATAAAGGAGATAAGGTAGTCGTCGCAGAGTTTGCGATTCATCCGGCCGATAGTGTGGATAGCGTTTGGGTTAAATTGGCGCATACGCAGGATGAACAGGGTTGGATACGTGAGGTGGATTTGAAGAGGTCGTTCGTTCCGACCGACAGTATTTCACAGGCCATTCATCTTTTCAGTGACACGCACGCTTCTTATTTTGTTGTTATTTTTGCCCTGTTTGTAGGCGTTTATTTGCTTCGTGCTTTCCGGAAGAAGCAGTTGCAGATGGTTTATTTTAATGATATAGACAGCATTTATCCATTATTTCTCTGCCTGCTGATGGCGTTCAGTGCAACGATTTATGAGTCTATGCAGGTCTTTGTGCCGGAAACGTGGGAACATTTTTATTTCAATCCAACTTTATCTCCATTCACAGTACCTTTCATACTCTCTGTTTTCCTGTTTAGTATCTGGTTGTTTCTGATAGTCGCTTTGGCGGTGCTGGATGATTTGTTTCGGCAATTGACTCCCGCTGCAGCTATCTTTTATCTGCTGGGACTAATGTCCTGCTGTATTTTCTGTTATTTCTTTTTTATCTTGATGACACATATCTATATCGGTTATTTATTCCTGATCTTTTTTATACTGGTCTTTACGAAGAAGGTTTATCGGAACATCGGGTATAAGTATCGCTGCGGACATTGCGGGGAGAAACTGAAAGAGAAAGGTATATGTCCTTATTGCGGGGCAATTAACGAGTGATGATTGGCGGTTATCATTAAGCAGTAGGTAAACTAATGTCAAAGCATTGATAAAGTTCCGTTAAAGTGCTGGTATAGTTGCGGGAAGGTACCGATACCTTTACCTTTCCACGGCCGTGGTGACTTCTTCCCACAGCCGTGATGAGATCTCTCCACGGCCATGAAGAGAAGCTACCACGGCTGTGGAGAGTTAAGAATAGCGTAAGTCTAATGGAACAATACCGATTGGGTAAATAAAGTATAACGGCTTTATAATGCAAACTTTATAGGGACATACGTCCTTTTATCCCGTATTCCATGCTGTTGATCTACAAAGAGACAGGCTGACAATAAAAGTCCGGAACTTTTATTGTCAGCCTGTCTTTAGTTATTGTCAGCGTTTATTGTCAGTTGTTAATCTGTTGAAAACCATTGTTTTGTGTGGATGGAATCTTTAGCTGACAATAAAAAGACTAAATAATATCCTTATGAGTAAAAATGATTAGAAGCGGCAGTGAAGATCTATCCCAAATTGCATTGGACGTCCTTTCTGCATGAAACCTTTGTTCATTGTTTCGAAATAGAAGGCGGCATAGTCTTTATTCAAGAAGTTGCGTGCCCAAAAACTAATCATTGCATCACCGATTTCCAGATTCGTTCTCCAGTTGAGCGTGCCGTAGAAGGATTGGCTGACGTCGTTCAGTTCAGTCCAGTAGATACGTCCGGCAGCGTTATAGTTCGCCTGGAATACAACCCGGTCGAAGATAGAACGTGGGCTGCAGGTGATGGCATATTCTCCACCGATATTTAATGTATGCTTGGGGACAAAAGGAACATACTTGCCATTGTAATCGGCTCTAACTTTGAGCGTTTCTTCATCTTCTCTCTCATATTCGATATAGTCTGTAAAGGTAGCGTAGGCATATCCGTAGCTTGCGTTCAGACTTAATTCATTAGTCAGACTTGCACGAAGAGACATTTCGGCACCATAGCTGCGGCTTTTCCCTGCATTGACGGTGGTACGTCCCAAGCCGCTTCCGGTGAATTGGGAAATTTGTTGGTCGCGCATATCCATATAGAAAGCGGAAAGATCTGCCCAAAGCTTACCCTCCCAAAGGGTAAGATGGCTTCCTACTTCGTAGTTCCATGAATATTCGGGTTTGTAGCGTGTCGCCTCTTTTACTTCGGGTACATCCGCTTTCTTGGCATATTTGTCAATCATTGCAGCAAATCTGGCGAACTGCTCGCTCTCTTTTATAGCATTTATCATGGAGTTCTGTAAATCTCCACTAATAAGATCGGAGAACATTTGTACGTTGTAGCCGCCCGACCGATACCCCTTCGACACGGTTGCGTATACATTATTGCCCTTTTTCCATTCATATTGCAGAGCAAACTTAGGTAACAGTTGAACATAATCATCTGATATTTTACCGTCATAACCGGCATTGGCAATCAGGTTCTTGGCTTCTACTGATACAGATGGTATTGGTGGCCGTGACGCCATCTTCATACTGAAGTTGAAGTCTGTAGGGTCACTGATTGATTTATACTTCATGCTCATCTTCTCATAATCCAGACGTACTCCGACAGTAAGAGACAAGCCTTTCACAAAAAGGTCATTCAATGTAGACTGATGGAAAACAGCTGCATTCCAAACAGGAGTATCAAAGTCTCCTCCTACCAACAGAGTAGGATTGTTGATTGCTAAATGTAATTTCGGGGCGTTTGCAGGCATACCGGCAAAGGCTGTATTTGCACTTCCTTCGATAACATCTTTCACCCCGTCTTCCCAAAAAGTCACCGGACCTTTGGTGCTCAAGGACTGATACAGTCCGAAAGCTCCTGTTGCCCATTGCCATCTTTTGTTGGATTTTGATTTAAACACGATCTCTTCGGAAACTGTATTCGACTTTTGCTTCTGTTCCAGTGTATAAACCGCTCGTTCTGTAAAGTCTTGGTCGAGGAACATACGGTCATTCAGATTCTGATAGCCGGTAACTGCACTGAGGATGAAATTTCTTGCTTGATATTCCAGATTGACGCCGGCATTCATTAATCCCCGACGATAACTGCTGCGCTCGTTATATGAAATCTTACCAATGTAGTCTGCACGGTCTTCTGTGAGAGGTTCTTCCCTTTCTTTTGCGCTGGGAGCGATTCCGGTATAGTAATAGGGGTATCCACCCTGATCGCTATATTCATAGTTCAGGTTTATATCTACTTTCAGATTGGAGGTCGGTATGTAAACCCCACGAAATCGTCCACCTCCGGCATTGCTTCGGTCAACCTTCTCATTATTTCGTGCTGCGTTCTCAAAGAATCCTCCGGTATGTTCGTAAAATCCTCCGGTAGAAAAGGCGAACCGTTCGGATATACGGTGATAATGGGTAAGCGAAACATTATAATTATTGTATGTCGCCGCTCCCATGCGGATGTCGGTCCCTTGATAGGTGAAAGGAGATTTTGTGTGTACCTTGATAAGTCCGCCCATCGTGTTACGCCCGTAAAGTGTTCCTTGAGGTCCGCGAAGTACGTCGATACGTTCGATGTCGCAGTAATTGAAATCGAAGGCGGATTTGTCTATATAAGGGATATTATCTACATAAAGTCCTACGGACGGTGTGTTGATACGTGAACCGATTCCACGAATATAGATGGAAGTCGTTAATTTCGAGCCATAATCAGGGATGAACAGGTTGGGAACAATACCTGTAAGGTTCTTCACGGAATGAACCTGATTGGCACACATATTTTCCTGTGATAATACGGTGGCGGCTATAGGCAATTCACGTAGTTTGCGATTCTCTTTCGGAGTGGCTATTACTACCACCTCTTCCATATCCACTACTTTCAGTGAGTCTTTTGGGAAATCTTCGCCCCATACAGTTCCTGACGTCAGGAGGGTGAGGGCAAGCATCATAATCTTTGTCTTCATTCGCAGTTTATTTGTCCGGTGCAAAGTAACGGCAAATATAGTTGGCAGGCAATCCTCATTTATTAGGATTTGATTCACCACAGAGGACACTGAGGACACAGAGGTATAATAGGATTCTAAAAATTCTGTATCCTCTGTGTCCTCTGTGGTGAATTAGATGCGGTCGGCTTCGATATATCCGTTCATTACAGCATAAATAGTCAGTCCTGAAACGGACTTGATTCCTAATTTCTCCGTAATGTTCTTTCGGTGTGTAATGACGGTAGTTAGGCTGATATTCAGTTTGTCTGCAATTTCTTTATTGATCAGTCCTTTGGTAATCAGTACGAGTACTTCGATTTCGCGGGCAGATAAAAGTTCCTGATGATGCGCTGGCGGAATCATTGGCGGCATATCCTTTACCGGGTATCCTTTGTGATGGGCATGTTGATGGAGTTTCAGGATGTTTTTCACCAGTTCCTCTTCCGGCTCATAAATATTGAGAACCGGTACGCCGGAAAGTTGAAACTGCGGACTGTCACTGGCCAGAACAATTGTTTTTCGTTTTCGGGGAAGAAAGAAAGCATTGTGTTCCACATAGATTTGTGCCGATATGAAATAATGGGCATACATATCCGGTGTGTCATCCATTAATTCATTGAAACGGTGGAAAGTACGAATGGTAGCCATTGGGATGATTTCTTCCAATATGGATTTGAGTCCTAAACTACTGAGTGTATTGGGTTCAATGATTGCTATTTCGGGTTGGGTAGTCATCAGTTTGCTGGGTTTTGATTAATGATGTAAATAATTAGCAGCGGCTTCCGCACACCGTTCTCCGTCTATTCCGGCAGAAACAATACCTCCGGCATAACCCGCTCCTTCTCCGCAAGGAAATAGACCGCGGACGGTTATATGCTGTAATGTTTCCTTGTCGCGTACAATGCGTACAGGCGAAGAAGTCCGTGTCTCGACACCAATCATTACCGCTTCATTAGTCAGAAATCCGTGACTGCTACGTCCGAATTGCTGGAAACCGAGAGATAACCTTTTACTGATGAATGGCGGCAACCAAAAATGAAGCGGAGAAGAAATAATTCCCGGACTATAAGAAGATTCGGGTAAATCGTAGCTCAATTTCTTACGGGTAAAATCCATCATACGTTGTGCCGGAGCAGTCTGTCGTCTTCCTCCTTGCAACCAGCATTGACGTTCCAGCTCCTCTTGAAAGTGAAGGGGGAGAAGTTGAGAGTTGAGAGTTGAAAGTTGAGAATGATTGAGAGATGGATTGATAGCGAGCAGCCGCTCATTCTGTTGCGCAGCCAACTCTCCACTCTCAATTCTCAACTCTCCACTTCTTAAATCTTCCGGTTGAATTTCCACCACCATTCCAGAGTTGCTCCAACGTGAGCCACGATTGGATGGAGACATGCCGTTTACTACCACCTGTTCCGGTCCGCTGGCGGCAGGAACGATGAAGCCACCGGGACACATACAGAAGCTGTATACTCCTCTGCCTTCTACCTGTGTCACAAAACTGTATTCGGCGGCAGGCAGGTATTTGCCCCGTCCGTTTTTATTATGATATTGTATTTGGTCAATCAACATTGCAGGATGTTCCAGGCGGACACCGACAGCAATCCCTTTCGCTTCAACCGTCACATTATTGGCGGCCAGCCAACGATACACATCTCTTGCCGAATGTCCGGTTGCCAAGATGACCGGTCCGAGAAACGTCTTTCCTGTATTCGTCTCGATACCTTTCACTTCATTGTTGTCGATAATCAGTGCATCCATTCGAGTTTGAAAATGCACCTCTCCACCACATTCGATGATGGCATTCCGCATATTCTCAATGACGCGTGGCAACTTGTCTGTTCCGATATGCGGATGCGCATCTACTAATATCGAGGTCGAAGCTCCATGTTGGCAAAATACATTCAGAATCTTATCTACATTTCCTCTTTTTTTGCTCCGGGTATAGAGCTTTCCATCCGAATAAGCTCCTGCACCTCCTTCTCCGAAACTGTAATTTGATTCCGGATCAACAGTGTGTTCTCTGCTGATTTGTGCCAGATCTTTTTTACGCTCACGCACATCTTTTCCGCGTTCGATAACGATGGGACGTAATCCGAGTTCTATGAGGCGTAAGGCTGCAAACAGTCCGCCGGGACCGGCACCGACAACCACCACTTGCGGTTTTCCCTCTACACTATTATATATAGTATGTTCGTACTCATCTTCTTGAGGCATCTCATTGATGTATGCCCTCACCTTCAAATTGACGAAGATTGTCCGTTGGCGTGCATCAATACTCCGCTTCAAGATTCGGGTAGCAGTGATGTCACGCAGATTCAAACCTTTTTCTTTAGAAAGGTATTCCTTTAATTTCTGTTCGTTTACAGCAATTTCGGGGAGGATGCGGAGTTGGTATTCTTGTATCATATTTTTTCACCACAGAGGACACAGAGGTCACAGAGTTTAAATTTTTAGATAATAAAACGTTTGATTCCTTGTTTTAAATGAGGAACATTGAAATTTATTAATAGTCCATATTTTAGATGGCCAAGTTTCATATATGTCAATAGTTGGGCAGAATGTACCGGTTGTAGCATTTCCACACTTTTCAATTCTAGTTGGTTGTCTATCAACAAATCTATTCTGTAATCTGTATCTAATTGGGTTCCTTTATAGATTATAGGTAATTTCTTTTGTCTTTCTACATCTATATCGTTTGCTCTCAATTCATAGAATAAGCAGCTTTCGTATGTACTTTCAAGTAAACCCGCTCCCAATTGAGTATGCACCTCAAAAGCTAATCCCAGCACTTTACTCGTTAAATTATTAATATCTTCTATCATTATTTATTTACTTGATTAATCACTCCTCCGTGTCCTCTGCGTCCTCTGTGGTGAACCTAACCGAATAAAGCCCTGAACGCCTCTTCCACTTTCCTCACCGGTACTAGTTCTATCTTCAGTTTTTGGGTGTCGATTCCTTGCAAGTTATATTTAGGCAGCAAGAAACGTTTGAAACCTAACTTTTCAGCTTCACCGATACGTTGTTCAATTCGATTCACGGGACGTATTTCCCCCGACAGGCCGATTTCTCCTGCCATGCAAACTTCCGGTTCGATAGCCGCATCCATATTCGAAGAAAGGATGGCGCTGATAACAGACAAATCAATGGCCGGATCATTAACTTTCAATCCTCCGGCGATATTCAGGAATACATCTTTCTGAGCCAACTTAAATCCTACGCGCTTTTCGAGAACAGCCAGCAGCATATTCATCCTTCTTAAATCAAAACCGGTTGCCGAGCGTTGAGGATTTCCATAGACAGCAGAACTCACCAAAGCCTGCGTCTCAATCAAGAACGGGCGAATTCCCTCAATGGCGGAAGCAATGGCTACCCCGCTCATCCCCTCATGATCCTGACTTAGCAAAAGCTCGGAAGGATTACTGACTTGGCGCAACCCATCCTGACGCATCTCATAAATACCTAACTCTGCCGTACTACCGAAACGATTCTTGATACTGCGTAGAATACGGTACATATAATGTTGGTCACCTTCAAATTGAAGAACTGTATCTACGATGTGCTCCAGCACTTTAGGTCCTGCAATGCTTCCTTCCTTATTAATATGCCCGATCAGCAACACAGGTGTATGCGTTTCTTTCGCAAAACGAAGAATAGACGCCGAACACTCTCTGACCTGTGCGATGCTTCCGGGAGACGATTCGATACTCTCGGTAGAAATAGTCTGTATGGAGTCGATGATCACCAGATCGGGATTCGTATTCTTGATATGTACATAAATCTGCTCGAGGGAAGTCTCGCAAACAATGAGACAGTCACTGGAAATAGAAGAGAGACGGTCGGCACGGAGCTTTAGTTGACGTGCACTCTCTTCGCCCGATACATAAAGAATCTTCTTTTCCGGCATGTGCAATACAGTCTGCATGACGAGCGTAGATTTGCCGATTCCCGGTTCACCGCCTATCAGGACCAGAGAACCCGGTACCAGTCCCCCGCCCAATACACGATTCAATTCGTCATCGTGCATATTGATACGCGGTTCGTCATCCGCCACTATATCGGCAAGCGCAAGCGGTTTGGGCTTTTGCGTTTCAATCCCCGACACAGGACGGCGGTTGACCGGCTCTTTTCTCACAATTTCTTCTACATACGTATTCCACTCCCCACAGGACGGACATTTACCTACCCATTTCGGTGAATCCTGTCCGCAATTACTGCATACATATACGGTTTTCTCTTTTGCCATCGAACTTCCTTTCTTCGTTGTAGGGTACAAAAATAGGGATAATTTATTAGAAATAAGTTATCCCTGCCTAATAGAAATAGATGTATGCCTATATAGTTATCTCTCCGGCTATCGAACGGTTCATCCGGTCACGCACTTCATCCGGGGTATATCCGTGTCCTAATAAGAACATTAATTTGGTGACGGCGGACTCCATCGTGCTGTCGTAACCGGAGACAACACCTGCCTGCAATAGTTGATATCCCGTTTCATAGCGTTCCATCTCCACCATTCCCGCACTGCATTGTGTCACATTGACGATTACAATCCCTTGTGCGCTGGCCTGGCAAAGTCTTCGGATAAACCACTCTTTACGGGGAGCATTGCCGGAACCGTATGTTTCGAGTACAATCGCTTTCAGCCCTTCGATTCCTAGAACAGTAGCAATTACATTTTCCTGAATTCCCGGGAATAGTTTCAGTACAGCCACGTTCGTATCCAGCAGATAGTGTGGTTTCAACTTATGTTCCTCTCCGTTCGCATGGATCTGTACATTATTATATTTGATATGAATTCCCGCCTCCGCCAGTACCGGATAATTGAATGACCGGAACGCGTTGAAATTCTCCGCATTGATTTTCGTTGTGCGGTTACCTCGCATCAAGTGGTTTTCAAAGAAGATGCAGACTTCCGGTACGAGCGCCTTTCCCTCCTTGTTCCGTGCGATGGCAATCTCGATACTTGTCATCAGATTCTCTTTCCCATCCGTGCGAAGTACCCCTATCGGAAGTTGAGAACCCGTCAGGATGACAGGCTTGTCCAACCCTTCCAGCATAAAACTGAGTGCGGAAGCGGTATATGCCATCGTATCCGTGCCGTGCAAGATTACAAACCCTTGATAGCGTTCATAGTTGTCATGAATAACATGAACCAGCTTTTGCCACATATCCGGTTCCATATCCGAAGAATCCATCGGCGGATCAAACTGATAGGTGTCTATCGGAAAGTTGAATTTCTGCAATTCGGGGATGTGCTTTTGGAGTTGTTCAAAATTGAAATTCTCCAATGCACCTGTTGCGGCGTTCTCAATCATTCCAATTGTTCCACCGGTGTATATTAGCAATACGGAAGTATTTATAGGGTTCATAAGCTGATTTTGCGTATTTATATTCGCAAATATACTAATATAAATGATATATTTATAGCAAAATGATATAAAAGTGAATCTCTGCTGCAATAAGGGATTACTATGAAATATTCTTTTTATCAGAAAAAAACCGAAAAAAGTGATAGATTGAACGTTTTTATTATTACTTTTGCGACACTTATCAAAAACAAGAGTAGAAACAAGGACTATGATGAAGTACTATCCACATACAGTCACATCCATGTGTACCATGACCCTTAGGGGTTGATGGATAGTTTTTGTGTATCTACGTGATTCACGCCTGTATAAGCAGGCAAAATTCAAATTCAATTTTATTCGTAAATAACCAATCGTTCTGTTATAACATATACGCACAGGACATTGCATTTAAATAAGTATCTTCATGAAAGTAATGAAATTCGGCGGAACATCCGTAGGTTCCGTGAACAGCATTTTAAGCGTAAAGAGAATTGTAGAGTCGGCTGCTGAGCCGGTAATTGTAGTTGTTTCCGCATTGGGAGGCATCACTGACAAATTGATAAACACGTCGAAGATGGCGGCAATGGGAGATTCGGCATACGAAGGCGAGTTTCGTGAAATCGTTTATCGTCATGTGGAAATGATTAAAGAAGTGGTTCCTGCCGGTGAAAAGCAGACATCATTGCAACGTCAGATCGGAGAACTGCTGAATGAGTTGAAAGACATCTTTCAAGGAATCTATCTGATTAAAGACCTTTCTCCGAAGACATCGGATACCATTGTAAGTTATGGAGAACGTCTTTCCTCTATCATAGTTACCGAACTGATTGAGGGGGCGCAATGGTTCGATTCGCGCACTTTTATCAAGACTGAAAAGAAACATAATAAACATATTCTGGATGCGGAACTGACTAATGAACTGGTGAAAAAGGCTTTCAGCTCAGTGCCGAAGGTTGCATTGGTGCCCGGATTTATCTCTTCTGATAAGACGACAGGAGATGTGACAAACTTGGGACGTGGCGGTTCGGACTATACGGCTGCCATTATCGCTGCTGCGCTGGATGCGAATAGTCTGGAAATCTGGACGGATGTAGACGGTTTCATGACGGCTGATCCGCGTGTCATTTCAACTGCTTACACAATTACCGAACTGAGCTATGTAGAAGCGACAGAACTTTGTAACTTCGGTGCGAAAGTAGTTTATCCGCCTACGATTTATCCGGTATGCCATAAGAATATACCTATTATAATAAAGAATACGTTTAATCCCGATGGCGTGGGAACGGTTATCAAACAAGAGGTTTCCAATCCGCAAAGCAAAGCCATTAAGGGTATTTCCTCTATCAATGATACGAGCCTCATTACTGTTCAAGGACTTGGTATGGTAGGGGTGATCGGTGTTAACTACCGTATCTTTAAGGCATTGGCAAAGAACGGAATCAGCGTGTTCCTTGTATCGCAGGCTTCTTCCGAGAACAGTACTTCTATCGGTGTGCGTAATGCCGATGCGGACTTGGCTTGCGAAGTGCTGAATGAGGAGTTTGCAAAAGAGATCGAGATGGGAGAGATTTCCCCGATTCTTGCAGAAAGAGACTTGGCTACGGTGGCTATCGTAGGTGAAAACATGAAACATACACCGGGTATCGCCGGCAAGCTGTTCGGCACATTGGGACGTAACGGTATCAATGTAATAGCTTGTGCACAGGGTGCTTCGGAAACAAATATCTCTTTTGTGGTGGATGCAAAATCTTTGCGTAAGTCTCTCAACGTTATTCACGACTCTTTCTTCTTGTCCGAATACCAGGTACTGAATCTCTTTATCTGCGGTATCGGTACGGTAGGCGGCAGTCTGGTAGAGCAGATTCGTTGTCAGCAACAGAAGTTGATGATGGAAAACGGACTGAAACTTCATGTGGTAGGTATCATTGATGCGGCTAAAGCGATGTTCAGCCGTGACGGTTTCGACCTCTCCAATTTCCGTGAGGAACTGAAGCAGAAAGGAAAAGACAGCAACTTGCAAACGATTCGTGAAGAGATAGTAGGCATGAATATTTTCAATTCCGTATTTGTTGACTGTACGGCAAGTGCGGATATTGCATCGTTGTATAAGGATTTGTTGCAGCATAACGTCTCTGTCGTTGCTGCCAATAAGATTGCCGCTTCGTCGGCTTACGAGAATTACCGTGAATTGAAGACAATCGCCCGTCAGCGTGGAGTGAAGTATCTGTTTGAAACCAATGTAGGTGCGGGACTTCCGATTATCAACACAATCAACGACTTGATTCACAGTGGTGACAAGATATTGAAGATTGAGGCAGTGCTTTCGGGTACATTGAATTATATCTTTAATAAGATCAGTGCTGATATACCTTTCAGCCGTACCATCAAGATGGCGCAAGAAGAGCGTTATTCCGAACCGGATCCGCGTATCGACCTCAGTGGAAAAGATGTAATCCGTAAATTGGTGATTCTGGCGCGTGAAGCGGGCTATCGTATCGAACAGGAAGATGTGGAAAAGAATCTTTTTGTGCCGAACGATTTCTTTGAAGGTTCTTTGGATGACTTCTGGAAGAAAGTGCCGAGTCTGGATGCGGACTTTGAAGCCCGTCGTCAAGTCTTGGAGAAGGAGAACAAACATTGGCGTTTTGTGGCAAAACTGGAGAATGGAAAAGCCTCTGTCGGCCTGCAGGAAGTCGGAGCCAACCATCCGTTCTACGGTCTGGAGGGCAGCAACAATATCATTCTGCTGACTACGGAACGTTATAAAGAATATCCGATGATGATTCAGGGATATGGTGCCGGTGCCGGTGTGACTGCCGCCGGAGTTTTTGCCGACATCATGAGTATCGCAAACGTTTAATTCAGTTGAGAGTTGAGACTTATTAAAATGAAACATATTATCATATTGGGAGACGGAATGGCCGATTGGCCGGTGAAGTCATTAGGGAACAAGACGCTCCTGCAATATGCAAAGACGCCTTATATGGATAAGTTAGCCCGCATGGGACGTAACGGACGGTTGATTACCGTAGCCGAAGGTTTCCATCCGGGTAGTGAGGTTGCCAATATGTCCGTATTGGGATATGACCTTCCGAAAGTGTACGAAGGTCGCGGACCGCTGGAAGCTGCCAGTATCGGTGTGGACTTGCAACCGGGTGAGATAGCAATGCGTTGCAACTTAATTTGTGTAGAGGGAGAAATCTTGAAGAATCACTCTTCAGGACATATTTCTACTGAGGAAGCCGACGTGTTGATAAAATACCTGCAAGAAAATTTGGGGGATGACCGCGTACGTTTCCATACGGGAGTTCAGTACCGCCACTTGCTCGTTATTAAAGGCGGTAATAAGGAATTGGACTGCACGCCTCCGCATGATGTGCCTTTGAAGCCTTTCCGGCCGTTGATGGTGAAACCGTTGGTGCCGGAAGCACAGGAAACGGCGGATCTGATTAATGACTTGATTTTGAAATCGCAGGAACTGCTCAAGAATCATCCTTTGAACTTGAAACGTATAGCCGAAGGCAAAGATCCGGCAAACAGTATCTGGCCTTGGAGTCCCGGTTACCGTCCTCAGATGCCTACCTTCTCCGAGACTTTCCCGCAAGTCAAGAGAGGGGCTGTGATTTCAGCAGTCGATTTGATTAACGGAATCGGTTACTATGCCGGTTTGCGCCGTATTGCCGTAGAAGGAGCTACCGGACTTTATAATACGAATTATGAAAATAAAGTAGCCGCTGCCCTCGAAGCTCTGAAAACTGACGATTTTGTTTATCTGCATATCGAAGCCAGCGATGAGGCCGGACATGAAGGAGACATCGACTTGAAACTCCTGACGATCGAGAATCTTGATAAGCGTGCCGTAGGTCCTATTTACGAAGCTGTGAAAGATTGGGACGAACCCGTAGCAATCGCTGTGTTGCCCGATCATCCTACTCCTTGCGAGCTTCGTACGCATACCTCCGAGCCTGTTCCGTTCTTTATCTGGTATCCGGGCATTGAGCCGGATGAGGTGCAGACGTTCGATGAGGTGGCTGCTTGTAACGGTAGTTACGGTTTGCTGAAAGAAGACGAGTTTATAAAAGCATTCATGAATTTCACACTCACCGCAGATTACACGGATTAACACAGATTATTTTCTCATAATTTCTAATCTGTGTGAATCCGTGTAATCCGTGGTGAACTTAAAATAATAACAATGAAATATTATAGTACCAATAAACAGGCTCCGATCGCTTCTTTGCAAGAAGCAGTCGTTAAAGGCCTTGCCGCAGACAAAGGTTTGTTCATGCCGATGTCCATCAAACCTCTTCCGCAAGAGTTTTACGATACGATTGATACATTGTCTTTTCAAGAGATAGCGTATCGTGTGGCCGATGCTTTCTTTGGAGAAGACATTCCGGCAGAAACGTTGAAGCAGATTGTATATGATACTTTGAGTTTTGATGTACCGTTGGTAAAGGTATCGGAAAATATTTATTCCCTCGAACTCTTCCACGGTCCCACTTTGGCGTTCAAAGATGTAGGCGGTCGTTTTATGGCACGTCTGCTGGGATACTTTATAAAGAAAGAAGGACAGAAGAACGTAAATGTGCTGGTGGCGACTTCCGGTGATACGGGAAGTGCGGTGGCTAATGGATTCTTAGGAGTGGAAGGTATCCATGTGTATGTGCTTTACCCGAAAGGGAAGGTCAGTGAGATTCAGGAAAAGCAATTTACTACGTTGGGACAGAATATTACTGCGCTCGAAGTAGACGGAACATTCGACGACTGTCAGGCATTGGTAAAATCGGCTTTCATGGATAAGGAGTTGAATGAACATCTTTCTTTGACTTCCGCTAATTCCATCAATGTAGCCCGTTTTCTTCCGCAGGCGTTTTATTATTTCTATGCATACGCCCAGTTGAAACGTGCCGGAAAGGCGGACAATGCAGTGATCTGTGTACCTAGCGGAAACTTCGGAAATATCACAGCCGGATTGTTTGGCAAAAAGATGGGCTTGCCTGTGAAGCGTTTTATTGCCGCCAACAACCGTAATGATATTTTCTATCAATATCTGCAAACCGGTAAATACAGTCCCCGTCCTTCCATTGCTACCATTGCCAACGCCATGGACGTGGGCGATCCGAGTAACTTTGCCCGTGTGCTCGATTTGTACGGAGGTTCTCATGCGGCTATCTCAGCCGAGATTTCGGGAACTACTTATACCGACGAGCAAATTCGCGAGACAGTGAAAGAGACTTGGAAAGATCATCATTACCTGCTTGACCCTCACGGTGCTTGCGGTTATCGTGCGTTGATGGACGGCTTGCAACCGGGTGAAACCGGAGTATTCTTGGAAACAGCTCATCCTGCCAAATTCCTCGAAACAGTAGAAGGTATTATTGGCGAGGCTGTGG
>UMAO01016810.1_pt1 | contig 16398 bp, 9 predicted proteins | sample 1963741 | NCBI WGS metagenome assembly UMAO01 (sample SAMEA4835919, study PRJEB28245) | human gut metagenome | biome: gut microbiome; material: fecal sample | place: Denmark | collected 2008
CCAGCGCACTGCCCGATAACAGTAGGACAACGACAGGTTTTCCACTGTCTAATGCCGCTTCAAGAATCTGATTCTGCTCTCCCGGAAGCTTTAAGTCCGGCTTATCGCCGCTTGCAAAATCATTGCCCGCATCGCCTTGTTCACCTTCAATACCTGCGTCCAGTCCCAGACACAGAATGACAACATCGCCCATTTCTGCCATTTCACGCACCTCGGCAATGCGGTTCTTCTTCCAGTTTTCTTTATACAAATCACAGCCCTCGGACACCAGCACCCGGACCGAATCCCCAACATAATCCTGTATGCCCTCGGAAATTGTAATGTAACGCGATGCCGTCCCTTCATAATTACCGACAAGCGCTCTCCTACTGTCTGCATTCGGTCCAATCACTGCGATTGTCCGGAGTTTTTCCCGATTCAGCGGCAGAATCCCGTTATTTTTTAATAGAACAAATGTTTTCTCTGACACACTTTCGTTGAATTCACGCATTTCTACGGAATCTACAACAGAATACGGAATTTTGTCGTAAGGATTGTCCGGTCGTTCCCTATCCTGTTCCATCCCCAGCTTCAGCCGGGTGGTATACAGATTCGTCACCGCCGCCCGCAGTCTGCTCTCCGAAACCATACCGCGCGAAACCGCTTCCGAAAGGTGCAGATACATATGTCCGCAGTTTAAATCACAGCCGTTATTCATCGCCAGAGCCGCCGATTCCACGGCATCTTTTGTTACCATGTGATGCTGGTAAAAATCGCGCAGTGCGAAGCAGTCCGACACAACATGTCCTTTAAAATGCCACTCATTCCGCAAAATGTCTGTAAGCAGGGTCTTACTGCCACAGCACGGCTCGCCGTTTACGCGGTTATACGCACCCATGACTGCTTCGGGCTTTGCCTCTTTAATACAGGCATGAAATGCTGAAAGATACGTTTCATACAAATCTTTTTTTGTAACCTCAGCGTTAAAGCTGTGCCGCAGTCCCTCCGGACCGGAATGTACCGCAAAATGCTTGACACACGCCGCCGATTTTAAGTAATGTGCATCATGTCCCTGTAAGCCCTTTATGTAGCGGATTCCAAGCCGCGCTGTCAGATACGGGTCTTCGCCGTAAGTTTCATGACCGCGTCCCCACCTTGGGTCCCGGAAAATATTGATATTGGGCGCCCAGAAGGTCAATCCCTTGTAGCGCCCGACATCTCCGTATTTTTGCTGCATATTAAATTTGGCACGTCCTTCCGTAGACACGGCATCGGCAACCTGCTCCATTAAATCTTCATCAAATGCTGCCGCAAGCCCGATTGCCTGCGGAAAAACCGTTGCCGTACCGGCTCTTGCCACGCCGTGCAGTCCTTCATTCCACCAGTCATATCCTTTAATATTCAGCCGTTCAATCGGTGGCGCACTGTTTAACGTCTGGTCTGCCAGTTCCTCAATTGTCATCTGCGAAACCAGTTCTTCCGCCTTCTTACGGTACAAATCGCACAGTTCTTCATTTTCTGTTAATTCCGTCTGATGATTTTTCATTATAATACCTTCTTTACTTTTCTTTCATCATAACGGAATTATCATGGAATCTCAACGTAAATTTTGCGCTGCATTTTTGCATAAGCAAATATCTTTTATAAAAGCTTATCTTTTTACTTTAAAAGCACCCATTCCCGGATAAACTGCCGCACTGCCAAGCTGTTCTTCAATGCGTAAAAGCTGGTTGTACTTTGCAACGCGCTCTGAACGTGACGGCGCACCGGTCTTAATCTGGCAGGTATTTAATGCCACTGCCAGATCGGCAATCGTGGTATCCTCTGTCTCACCGGAACGATGGGATGCAATCGCTGTGTAACCGGCTTCGTGTGCCATTTTAATGGCTTCCAGAGTTTCAGATACAGAGCCAATCTGATTTAATTTGATCAGGATTGAATTGCCGCAGCCCAGTGAAATACCCTTTGACAGACGTTTGGTATTCGTTACAAATAAGTCATCCCCTACAAGCTGTACCTTGTCACCAAGTTCTGCCGTCAGTTTCTTCCAGCCTTCCCAGTCTTCTTCATCTAACGCATCTTCGATCGATATAATCGGGAATTTTTCAACCAGCTTCTTCCAGTGTTCAATTAATTCCTCTGAGGTATAAACTGTTCCTGCTTTCGGAAGCTTGTATTTTCCCTTTTCTTTGGTCTTCCATTCGGAAGAAGCTGCATCCATGGCAATCATGAAATCTTTTCCCGGTTCATAGCCTGCTTTTTTTACAGCTTCAAGAATCGTTTCGATAGCTTCTTCATCGGAAGCAAGTGCCGGTGCAAAGCCTCCTTCATCACCGACAGAAGTTGCCAGTCCTCTTTCCTTTAAAATAGATGCCAGCGCATGAAATACTTCCGAGCACCAGCGCAGTCCTTCTTTAAAAGACGGCGCTCCGACCGGCATTACCATAAATTCCTGTACATCCAGTCCTGATGATAAAGCATGACAGCCGCCGTTTACAATATTCATCATCGGCACCGGAAGTCTGTTTCCGCTGACACCGCCTAAGAACCGATACAGTGGAATATCCAATGCTGTCGCAGCCGCTCTGCAGCATGCAATAGATACGGCAAGAATCGCATTTGCCCCCAGCTTGGACTTGTCCTTTGTTCCGTCTGCCTCAATCATTGTCTTATCAACAGCATAAATATCAGAAGCGTCCAGTCCGCTTATCGCCTCGTTGATAATTGTATTGATATTTTCTACGGCTTTTTGTACACCTTTCCCCAAATATCTGCTCTTATCGCCGTCACGCAGTTCCAGTGCTTCAAATTCACCTGTCGAAGCACCGCTTGGCGCTATTCCTCTTGCAACCGTTCCGTCTGCGAGATAAACTTCCGCTTCTACTGTCGGATTGCCTCTTGAATCCATAATTTCACGTCCAATAACCTTTTCAATCTCTAAATAATCCATACTGACCTCTTTCTGAGCGATTTTATCATGAAGCAGCGGCAAAGATTCCGCATAAACGGTTTCTCATCTGCTATTCAGAAAATCTGCTTTCGCCCGGAAGCAGATTTCCGTGTAAAAAAATAACACCTGTTTTTCTTTGTTCTGCCTCCGTCTGCCACAGTCCGTCCTGCGGACTGCAACAGTTACGCTGTAAGTTCAGCAGTCTTACAGTTTCCTTTTATCCTGTATTATGGACAATCCTGTATATTTTATCCAAAATATTTAAAAGCTTTGCTCTTATAATAAAAGCACCGCAGAAAACATATTCCTACATTTTCTGCGGCACTTGTGCCTGCCGATATTTCTATCTGCATTTTTTACCTGTTCTTTTTACAAATATTTTTACAAACAACTGAGCAGCACTATAAGCCGGGTTATGTATCAGATGATTATCTATCTAGTCCTGCTGTTACCAGCAGGCTCAAGCAACCTACCTAAAGCACGACGGGCCGCCGTATCGCTTTTATTCGGTCTTGCTTCGGATGGGGTTTACATCTGCCGCTTCTGTTACCAGCCGCGCGGTAGTCCCTTACACTGCCTTTCCACCCTTACCAGCATATGCTGGCGGTTTATTTCTGTTGCACTAGCCTTGGAGTCACCTCCACCGGACGTTATCCGGCATCCTGCCCTGTGAAGCCCGGACTTTCCTCACCTGCTGCCTTTCGGCAATTGCAGCCGCAATCATCTGTGCTACTCAGTCTTTTTTAGTTTGTATTTTCTTTTACCATACGGAATACATCAATACGGAACTGGGCTTCTTTGCCAAGTCCTACAAAACGGCAGCCGTACTCCGTGCCGTCTTCGTCCTGTGATGCAATCCGCACAACTTCAATAACGGTTTCAATTTTATCACATCCGCTCATTTCAAGCAACATGTCATAAAAAGAATGTAATGGCAGAACGTTTTTTGTTTTAAATGCAATTCCACCACTTGATACATTCGTTGCATGAACAGCAATAAATTCTTCCTTAGTATCCTGATCTGTAATCGGACGAATTGATAAATTCGCTTCTACATCAATTCTTTTTGTTCTTCTTCTTTCATCACCCATAAGTACTCCCCCTGTTATGATCCTTAAAAAGTAAACTTTTAAGTTACTTTATTAACATAGCATCTCCAAAACTGAAAAACCTGTACTTTTCCTTTACGGCTTCTTCATAAGCCGCAAGAACGTGTTCCCTGCCTGCCAGTGCTGAAACCAGCATCACCAGCGTGGATTCCGGCAGATGGAAATTGGTAATCAGGCTGTCAATAACCTTAAACTGATATCCCGGATAAATAAATATCTGGGTCCAGCCGCTGCCGGCTTTTACTGTACCATCTTCTGTCCCGACAGATTCCAGTGTACGTGTACTTGTCGTACCGACTGCAATAATCTTTCCGCCGTTTTTGCGCGCCGTATTAATCTTGTCTGCTGCTTCCTGTGTCACCGTATAAAATTCTGAATGCATATGATGCTCCAGAATGTTTTCTGTCTTTACCGGACGGAACGTTCCAAGTCCGACATGCAGCGTGACACGGGCAATTTCAATACCCTTCTCCTGTATCCTTTCCAGCAGTTCTTTTGTAAAATGAAGACCCGCTGTCGGTGCCGCTGCAGAACCTTCATGCTTTGCATAAACGGTCTGGTAACGGTTCTTATCCTCCAGACGGTGTGTGATATACGGTGGAAGCGGCATCTGACCCAGTTCATCGAGTATTTCTTCAAAAATACCGTCATAAGTGAATTGTATCATACGATTGCCTTCTTCTACAATATCCACAATCTCTCCGATTAATTTTCCACCGCCAAAGCTGATCTGTGTACCGATTTTTGCCTTTTTACCCGGCTTTACAAGCACTTCCCATGTGTCTTTTAAATCCTGCTTGCGGGTAAGCAAAAGCACTTCGATTGCCGCGCCCGTTCCGACTTTTTCGCCTATCAGTCTAGCCGGAATCACCTTGGTATCGTTAATGACCAGACAATCTCCCGGATTTAAGTAATCAATCACATCTTTAAAAATTTTGTGCTGTATTTCCCCTGTCTTTTTATCCAGTACCATCAGTCTTGAACTGGAACGGTCTGACAGCGGGTCCTGTGCAATCAGCTCCTGTGGCAGATCATAATAAAAATCATGTAAATTCATTGATTCCATATGCTGCTCCATTCCTATCTTTTTCCGCTTCGCGGCAGTTAGCTTTTCTGCCGCAGAACGGGCTGTTTTTTATTTATAATTAAGAACGAAGTTCGATGCCCATGCCGGAAAGGTCTCCCAGAATCTTTTCCATAATCGGCTGGATATCTTTATCTTCTAATGTTCTGTCCTTTGCACGGAAAGAAATGGTATAAGCTACGGACTTGAAACCTTCCTTAATCTGTGCACCTTCATAAATATCAAACAGGTTATATTTTTCAAGAAGCTTTCCGCCTCTCTTTTCAATAATCTTTTCTACTTCACCGACAAGTACCGTCTTTGGCATTACCATACTGATATCTCTTGTAACAGCAGGGAATTTTGCAATGCCTTCGTACTTTCTGTCAAATGAAGCAAACGGTAAAATTTCCGGTAAATCAAGTACGGCAATATATGTTCTCTCGCCCAGTCCATAGGTGTCTGCAACATCCGGGTGTACTTCACCGAGATAACCGATTACAGTATCTTTGTAAAGAATCTCTGCCTGACGTCCCGGATGTAAAAATGTCTTTCCGGCTTCCGGATCATATTCCGGTCTTGCACTCATACCGATTTTTTCTAAGAATTCTTCAACAACACCCTTCATTGTAAAGAAATCGCCGTCGCCGTAGACGCCCAGTGTGAACTGTACTCTCTCATCCGGAAGGTCTTCTCCTTCTACCGGAACATAAACCTTTGCCAGTTCATAAAGCTTTACATCTTTATTTCTACGGTTGTAGTTGATTGCAAGCGAATTCAGCATTCCGTTTAACGGCAGTGTTCTCATAATGGAGAAATCTTCTCCCAACGGATTGGAAATGACAACTGTCTTTCTTTCCTCTGCATCTGCTGCCAGCTTTAACTTATCAAATACCTTCGGACTTTCAAATGAATAAGTCATTGCCTGTGAGAATCCGCAGAACTGTGCGATTTCTCCGGCTACATCTTCCACTCTCTGCTTGAAGGAAATCTTACCCATTGTAGAAGCTCCGTGTGGCAGTGTTGTAGGAATATTGGCATATCCGAAAAATCTTGCAACTTCTTCCGCAATATCCGCTGTTCTTAATAAATCCTGACGGAACGTCGGAATAATCAGTTCCTGCTTTGCTTCATCATAGTCTAATTCAAGCATCTTAAAGTATCCAAGCATTTCTTCCACGGAAACATTTGTACCCAGTAGTGCATTGATTCTTTCCGGTTCAAACGGCACTCTGACTCTTTCCTTCTTATTCGGATATACGTCAACCACGCCGCCGACAATTTCACCTGCTCCAAGTTCTTCAATTAACTGGCATGCTCTGTTCATTGCCGCCAGTGCATTTTCAGGATCTAAGCCCTTTTCAAACTTACCGGAAGCATCTGTACGAAGACCCAGGCGCTTTGTTGCCTTTCTGATATTTGTGCCATCAAAGGTTGCAGCTTCAAATAACATGGTCTTTACGTCATCCGTAATCTTGGAATTTTCACCGCCCATGATACCTGCAAGACCGACAGCCTTTTCACCGTCACAGATCATCAGCATATCAGAATCAAGTGTTCTTTCCTGTCCATCCAATGTCATGAACTTCTCACCGTCTTTGGCACGTCTTACAACAATCTTACCGCCTGCAAGGGTGTCATAATCATAAGCGTGCATTGGCTGACCGTATTCTTCCATAACGTAGTTTGTAATATCCACGATGTTGTTAATCGGACGGATACCTGCTGATGCCAGTCTGCGCTGCATCCACTTCGGTGACGGAGCAAGCTTGATATTCTTTACAAGTCTTGCGGTGTAACGGCTGCAGAGGTCTGTGGCTTCCACATCAACCTTTACATAATCGTTAATGTCTTCTGCGTTGCCTGTTTCTGTTACAACCGGCGGTGTAAACGGCTTTCTGAAGGTTGCCGCTGCTTCCCTTGCAATACCGATAATACTGTAGCAGTCTACACGGTTGTTTGTAATTTCATATTCAAATACGGTATCATCCAAACCGAGATAGTGAACGGCATCTTCTCCAACCTGTGCATCATCACCTAAAATGTAAATGCCGTTTTCCGGTGCATCCGGATAAAATTCACGGGAAGAACCGAGTTCTTCAATGGCACACATCATACCGAAGCTTTCTACACCTCTTAACTTACCCTTTTTAATCTTAATGCCGTCTTCCGGAAGTGCGCCGCCGTCATGACCACCTGCCACACGTCCGCCATCTAATACAACCGGTACTTTCTGTCCTGATGAACCCACCGGAATATTCGGTGCGCCTGTTACAATCTGAACAGTTTCACTGCCGACATTCACCTGGCAGATTACCAGCTTATCTGCATCCGGGTGCTTTTCGACCGATTCAATCTGTCCGACAACGATTTTATCAAGATTTTTGTCAAAAGCGGTAAAATTTTCCACCTTTGTTCCCGAAAGTGTCATTGCGTCCCTGAATTCCTGGTCTGTTACTTCCAGTCCCGGAACCATTGCCTTAATCCAATTTAATGATGTATTCATGATTCAATATCCTTTCCTCGTATCCAATTTCTTTGCTGTCTTACAGCCGTCGTTCTTTTTAGAACTGTTTTAAGAATCTTACGTCATTTTCATAGAGAAGTCTCATGTCATCAATTTCATACTTCAGCAACGCAATTCTTTCCAAACCGATTCCGAATGCAAATCCTGTATATTTGTTCTGGTCAATACCGCTCATTTCAAATACATGCGGGTGAATCATACCACAGCCAAGAATTTCAATCCAGCCTTCGCCCTTACACATACGGCAGCCCTTACCGCCGCACTTAAAACATGTCACGTCCATTTCTGCACTTGGCTCTGTAAATGGAAAATGATGAGGACGGAATTTTACTTTTGTTTCCGGTCCGAATAACTCTCTTGCGAATTCAGCCAGTGTTCCTTTTAAATCTGCAAATGTAATACCCTCATCAATAACCATGCCTTCAATCTGATGGAAGCATGGAGAATGGGTTGCATCGACTTCATCTGCACGGAATACCCTGCCCGGCGCAATCATACGGATCGGCAGCTTGCCTTTTTCCATTTCACGGACCTGAACCGGTGAAGTCTGGGTTCTTAGTACAACTTTATCATTAATATAAAATGTATCCTGTTCATCTTTTGCCGGATGATTTGCAGGGATATTTAACGCTTCAAAATTGTAATAATCATATTCTACTTCCGGTCCTTCTACGACTTCATAACCCATGCCGACAAATATTCTCTTTACTTCATCGAGTGCAACAGTGTTTGGATGTCTGTGTCCGACATTGTTTTTCTTTGCCGGAAGTGTTACGTCAATCACTTCGCTCTTTAACTGGACTTCACGCATTTTTGCGGAAAGTTCCTTTTTCGCGTTTTCCAGTACTTCCTCAATTGCCTGTCTGGTTTCATTTACGATTTGTCCAACTGCCGGTCTGTCCTGAGGTGCAACGTCTTTCATGCCCTTTAAGACTTCTGTAAGTTCTCCCTTTTTACCCAGGAAAGAAACTCTTACCTCATTTAATTTTTCAAGTGAATCAGTGGAATTAATCTGGGCTAATGCCTTTTCTCTGATTTCATGCAGTCTTTCTTTCATCATTTTCTTTTCCTCCAATTGCAAAACCTAACTTTTATTTTATCATATGACTACAAATTGGCAAGCAGTTTTTACTGATTTCTTACGTTTTTACTCTCAAACTGCTCAATAATATGGATTGCTTCGTCCATACAGTCGGGATTACGGACCGCTGCCTCTTTAATATTCTTCTTTGCTTCCTCAATCCTGTTTTCGTTATATTCTATCTGTTTGCGCAGTTTCTGGCGCTGTGTATTCAAATCGTGCCGCACTTCCACCATATCCTTGCTGTATACAAGGGCACGTACCTGTGACAGCCACAATTTGGCATCATAGAGTCCGAGTTTTTTAAGTAAATCCAGTAAATCTTCTTCTGCTTCACTTAATTTGGTCGTCATCTGTACAATCTTGCGCTGCTCATTTTTCATGTCCATATAAACTTCATATTTCTTTGACAGTTCATACGAACTTCTGACATGATATTTATGATATTCATAATCAAGCGTATTGGCTGCGTTGATATACTTAATCTTTGTTTTATTCAGTAATGTCGTAGCTTTATTGAGTTTGATTTCCGTCACCAGAACCTGCCGTTCCGTATATTTTAGCAGGGCAAACATGCCAAGGGCAAGCACCGCTCCCAGAAAGGCAACGACAATATAAAGCATGGTATTTTGTGTATCTTCCGTTACGGAAAGCGCAATGAAAAATACCATAAATACGAATGCCAGCCCGACAATCGCGGCAAGGGCAAGGCTTCTGATACGCAGCTGGCGCGTTGTGAGTGCCGCAGCCTCCATGCGCAGACTCATGCGTTCCCCTTCAAGAATCCTCATATCCCGTTTGACGGTTTCATAATACGATTCCTGTTTTTCCAGATACTTCATACCACGCGGCAGTTCATCTTCAAACTGTTCCATGCGGTGATACGTATGGGTGGAAAGCTTATGCTCGCCGGATTTAAAAATCCGCCGGTCTACCGTCAGATTATCTACACGGTCTGCCGTTTCCGTAATCCTTCTGCGGATATTGTCCGGTGCCGTATCAATCAGCTGGATATCCGAAAAATGTTCCGTAACGACATTGTATTCTTCCATCGCCAGTTCAATGTGTCCGGTGGCTTCTTCCATGATTTCACACTGGCTGCGGATATAGGCTTTTGTTTCTTCCTTATCGTAGTAATCCGTATTAATATTGTCCAGACGGCGAGGTGTTCTGGATACATCCGGGATATGTACGGCACTGGCATCGAATTCTTTATCTTCTTCCGAATAATTTAAAACTTCCTGAATCCGCTTTTTTTCTTCTTTTTTTTCAAGCTGTTTTAAATATTCCGTTTCTTCTTTTTCTTCTTTTGCAAGCTTCCCCGAATAATTTTCCTGTGTCCCTGCCTGATTCATCTTATCTACTACATGAATCAGGGACTTTGCCTGCACACTGTTTAACAACTCATCATACTTTTTTTCTTCTTCTTTTGCTTTTCTGCGCTGTTCCTGGATTTTTTCTTCGGAACTGACCTTTTTATTCTTTTTCTGCGGTGCTTTTGCTTTTTTTTCATGCTTCTGATAATTTTTTTCAAATTCGCTGACAAGTCCCATTAAATCTTCTGTCCGCGAATTATCCGCATTTTGTTCTTCCCCTGTATTCTGCTCATCGTCATAGACAAAATCATCAATGTCTTCAATGTCCTCGATATCTTCCAAATCGTAATTTTCTTTAATTGTTCCCTTGATATAATTTAATAATCCCATATTTCCTCATTTCATCCGTCTATGACGTATACCTTTTATACTGCGCTTTCCATCTGTCCATGCAGTCATCAATCGCCTTATAATACTGTGCTACTTCACCGTCGGATTTTAAGTGTTCCATTTTCTGCATCGCACGGTATTCATCGCTGTAACGTGCATTGTCTGTAAGCAGTTCCAGTTCTCTTTGCAGCACCTGTTCTTCTTCCGGTGCCTGCATATCCTGTATCTGTTCCTCACCCTCTGCCATACGGCATGCCGCAAGATAACATTTCCGGGACTTTTCATGCTGACCGATTTTATACGCTTCTTCAAAATACTTTGCCGCTTTTTCAAAGAAGAACATTCTGGCATAGGCAGTTCCCAGATTGTGATAGACCTTTGCGTAAAACAGCCCTGAAAGATTGATGTCGCGCTCTCCATTTACAATTTTATCATAATTGCTGATTGCACTATAATAGCAGCCTTTTTCAAGAAACCGGTCTGCACGCATTTTCATCCGTTCATAGACATTCTGTGTATCCAGCATCGCAAGCAGGTCCTTTACCTGTTCAATTTCTGCCGTATCATAATAATCCACATACTTTAAAATGGTCACAACTGCTTCCGCCAGCCCTGCATTTTCACACTTCAACTGCTCAAGCTTGTCTGCCAGTAACGGTTCCTTAATCTCTGTCCGGATAAACGCAATAAGTTTTTCATCTAAAAATGCATTGGTCAGAATATAGATATTGTTGTATATATAATAGCACAATTCTTCCAGTGAATAGATTTGTACCCCCGGTTCTTCCAAAACCAGCGGCTTTAATGCCCGCCCGGTCCGGCATAAAATGATTCCGCTCATATTCATTCCTCTTTCCGTGCAATTTTGTCTGTTTCCAAATTTATTTCTTCTTCCACTACAACCCCGGAACTTTTGACAAATCCGCCAAAGCCCATATCTTCTATCCGTACCACGCAATGGCTGTCACTGTCAAAACGGACTTCAAAAGCCACTCTTGTCATCCTGCCCTGGCGGAACGGTATCGCACTGATGTCAATTTCCTGTGTCCATTCATGTCCGGTGTCACATCTGTGCAAAATAACAGGAATCGTTCTCATATCTTCCAGTATCAGTTCCACACTGCGTCCGGCTTCGTACCAGTTCGTTCCCGGTCTGACCATGCGGAACCGCTTTTCCTCGCCGCGTTCTTTGATATTTAATTCAAGCCCCGTGGTAATGCGGTTTCTGCACGCCAGCAGTCTGCCGCTGCTATGACCGGCAGAAGTGTCTTCCTTTAATGCAGCATATGCAGCACCTTTTACAAACAGATTCTGTCCCGCAAATGCTTTTCTGCGCGCGCACAGCACATGGGTCAGTTCCTTGGGCAGATTTTCTGCTTCAAAACCGGCGCCCGTCAGATATACCGCAGATACGATTTTATCCTTTAATGCATCCTGCACACAGTGTATCAGTTCTTTTTCAGCCTGCGCCAGTGTTTTCCGTCTTTGCGGCACGGAACAAATCATTTCGGAGCTGTAAACGTGGCTTTCCTCCGGTATCATTTCCTGACCGCTTTTTTTTACAATCGTCATATAATGCGTATGCAGTCCGTCTTCCCTGTAATCGAGTAAAACCGCGCCGTTGACATACAGCTCTTTTTTTTGTGAAAAGGCGTAATACGCATAAGCTTCCTCATGGCTGATAAAACTCCAGTTTTCCTTTGCATACCCTGTAAGCTGTACTGCCGCCGAGAGTTTTTCTAACACCGGCTTTGAAAAATCACTGACGGTGACACAGATAGAATCCCGTTCTCCTGCCTTTCGCCCGTTTTTTGGAAGCAGCGCAAGCAGCGTACAAAGAAGTTCTTTTAAATTATCCTGATTGGCACCGGATAGCATAAATCCAAACTGATACTTCTGCCGGTTGTCCACGGAATTTACAACGCTTACCGATACCGGCTGTCTTTGCTGTTCATCATAATAGCAGATTTGGGAACTTTCCTGCCCGATATCTATTCCAACTATCAATTCAATCTCCTTCTGCCGCCTGCGCAGCTCCTTCATTCTTAAAAAGGCTGAAACATCTGTTCCACAACGTAATCCTGCACGCAGTACCCCTGCATGAGTTTTTTCATGGTTGCCATATCATGCATTTCCATGCTGACAAGCATATCATTTAAATAATCAAAACGTCCCTGCGACTCTTTTGGTGTCACATTGTTACAAAGCAGGCTGGCATCCTGTGTTTTTTTCTTTTTCTTTCCGTCATCTTCCAGAAAATAGTACTGTATGCTTTCCCCGTAAAACAAAGAAAAGCTCTTTGCATAAACACCGCCTGCCACACAGGATAACACTTCACTTTGATATTCTTCCTTATCATCATGACGGTAGAATATCTGTACTTTGCTGTTTTCCGGTGCATAATACTCTACAGTTGTTTTGTCTGCCGCATTATACGGAAGGGAAAGTATCCCCTTATACTGCTCATAAAATGAAAAGAAAATATTTTCCGCACACAGCATATCCATCAGCTTTTGCAGTAACAGCATATGTGTAGCGCCAAGCTGTTCCTGTCCAAACTGCGTATGGTATTTTAAATATGCCATACCACACACCGGCGGCATTTTTTTATTTTCCAGCAGATATCCGCCGATACAGGTAAAGACCTGTTCGTCTGCCGTTTCATGTTTCACAAAATAACGGTACGCATTTTCTGCCAGATAAGCCATTTCAACCGCCGCATCCGGCAGCTGCTGACGGTAATACGTAAAAACTTCCGGAATTCTGCCAGATAAATTTCCTGTAAATAGCCGTTCCACCAGTATCCGCTCTGCCAGTGCCTGGCACGGCACCCTAAATCCTGCACAGGCACGCCATACTTTCATCATTTTATCGGACTTTGCCTGATAAAACTGTTCTAAATATGCCAGTACATTTTCGTCATACTTGCCCTCATCAAACACATGAATACAGCACGCCAGCAGTTTTTCATTGTATTCCTGCGGTCTTAACAAAATCATATTTCTTGCCATACGTAAAAGCTTTGCCGGTGCGGCTTCTTCAAAACCGTATTCACATACCAAATCAAAAGCATCCTCATACATGCCTTCTGCAATACACGTTTCAATCAGCAGCGCTGCATCGTGTATCTGCAATTCTTCTTTTAAAATCTTTTCATAGCGCTCTCCAAAATCTTCGCCATGATAATATTCATGATAATACTGTATCTGCCAGCTGTTTAACCGTTTTCTTGTAATCTGGTTGACATTGCCGTCTGCCATCAATGCAAGACAGACTGCACAGGCTTCTTCATCGTTTTTACGCTGTTCTAAGCTTTGTTCAAACCAGTTCAGCAGCAGATAAATGTCTTTGCTGCAGTAATCATCCAGCGCTTTTAAATATGCCGGATTATCATAAACCCTCTCGATTTCATACTGGATACTGCCTTTATGTACCTGTTTGCCTGCATCTTCAAACATCAGAATGCAGTCCCTTGTATACATCTGCACATAGGCAGTCCGTCCCACCAGCGTACAGCGCTGTCCCTTGCGCAGTTCCTTGTGCTTTACCAGCACCGACTCAATCTTGTCATTGAATACGGTAATACGGTATGTAAATAAGTATCTTGACAAGAATGGTGCCGTTTCTTCATTGACACCGACATTCTGAAACAGCCATCCATAAATCACTTCCAGATAAGGATCAATATATCCCTTTTTCATCTGCCCATAGGCAAACCGCTCTATCTGCGGTGCATACGTGTTCATGATTTCTCTGGAGCTGCTGTGATTTTTTAAAATGTCCGCATACAGATATGCCTTGCTTTTTGTACTTAAACTGCTCTCATATGTAAAGTAACGCAGTACAATCTGCGGCAGGCGTTTTAATTCTTTTTTATCTAAACTTTCTATATAAAATTCATACAGACGCGTAATGCGGAGTCCACGCAGAATTCCCTTCTCGTACAGTCCTGCGTATTCCGGTCCAACCAGCTCATTGCGGATCATATGTGTAACAAGTACGGTTAAGATTTCATCCTTGTCAAAAAAGTCGTTTAATGCTTTAAGCAGTCTTAAATACTGCATATCTGCCACTTTACCGTTTGCAATCATTTCACACACATACAAAGTCAGTTTCGTGGAAATTATGCCGTACTTACAGCCGAACTGTAAAATGTGCAGTTCAAAATCGTTTAACACACGCAAAAGCTCCGGCTGTGCATTTAAAATCTGTAACGCTTCATAATACATCACAGGACTTACACAGCCATTGTGGTATGCATCCTTAATCCGTAAAAGCTTAATGCTCTTATTTGCATCTTCCGCAGCCTCCAGATAAAATAAAACCCACAGAACGCGCCACGTATCATAGCCGTTTTCATAATAATCCCGGATTACCTTAACTGCCGCAAAGGTATAGGACTTATCTTTATAATACATTGCACTGACATACAGGTAATAACAGTACAATTCCACATGGCTGTCCTTATTTTCTTCAAGAAAATCCCTGACATTGTCAATCAGCCAGCCGGCTTCATCACTGCGGTTCTGCACCAGCAGAATCTGTGCCTGTGCCAGCTTGAAAAAAATATCGTCATCGCAGATACCGCGCATGCGTTCTATAATCTGTAAAGATTTGTCCTGCCATGCCCGCTTGTCTTCCCGCTTCATTCTGAAACTTAAATATTCCTGAACCAGTGCAAGCGCCGCCTGCTTTTTCTCACGGTGCGTATTTTCCTGTCCGGCGCAGTCTACTTCAATTTCAACCGTATATTTCTGCGTAAAAGAACAGATTGTCATTCTGCCCCAGTTCCTGCCCGCGTGCAGCTTGTCCGCATCAATGACATATTCCAGTTCATACTTATTGCCCGTAAAATTTTCAGACGTAATGCGTGTTATCTTCGGACAGATAAACGGTACATCCGTTTCAACCGTAAGCTCCGTATACCCCCAGCCGCTCCTGGTAATCGTTATACGCTCTTTCACGCTTTCCGTAAAATCCGCAAATGTCTTTGTCTGCGGAAAAACATCTATGCCAACCGGTGATTTTTTCCGCACGGCAATTAAAAATTCTTCCATTGCTGCATAAACGTTGGCTTCACTGCCGTTTTTAGCGCCTTTTACCACATCATAAATATTGGTCTGTACCGGATCGTTTTTTAAAAATATCCGTTTAAAATCCGGCGATAAAAAAAAGCCTGCTGCCTCCTCCGGTGAAGTCTGTACAAGATTGGCAAAATGAAACATACTGCCTGCTGCTCCCATGCTGGTCATGACCTTCTGCGCTTCAACCGTGTATTCATAAGATACGCTTTTTTCACCCGCACTGCTGACAATATAAAACTGTCCCTGAATCACCGTACCTTCTTTTAAATCCGCGGCATCTACCGTATAAACTATCTCTGCCGGTGTCGTGCCAAACTGGGGTTTTTCAATGCGGACACGTGCATGACTGGATAATACAATGCCGTAAGCCGGCTGTGATGCCGTAAACCGGAACGTAAACATTCCCTGTCCGCCTGCCGTGACACTGCCGGTCAGCGTATAATCCTGCACTTCTAATTCTGGTCTTTGATATGTAAATTTTCCTCTTGCTAATCGATTGATATACTCCTTCATTCGGAATCAGCCTCCGCTTTGATTTTATCTAAATGCTCTTTCATCTTTTTCTCGTAACCGATTTCTGTCATTTCATAAAAACGACTGTCTTTTAATGCATCCGGCAGATACTGCTGTCTGACATAGTGGTTCTTATAATCATGTGCATACAGATACCCTGCACCGTGACCTAGCTTTGCCGCACTCTTATAGTGGGCATCCTGCAAATGTGCCGGAATTGGAGCGGTCTTTTGTGTTTTTACCACTTCCATTGCCTTATCGACTGCCATATAAGCCGCATTGCTTTTCGGTGCGCATGCCACATACAACGCCGCCTGTGAAAGCGTAATCCGTGCTTCCGGCATACCGAGCCGCTCAACCGCCTGTGCCGCCGCCGAAGCAACTAC
>UMAO01048834.1_pt1 | contig 16395 bp, 17 predicted proteins | sample 1963741 | NCBI WGS metagenome assembly UMAO01 (sample SAMEA4835919, study PRJEB28245) | human gut metagenome | biome: gut microbiome; material: fecal sample | place: Denmark | collected 2008
CAATACTCACATGTATGCGTTACTGGAGCTGGCTAAGAGAAATGGCATTGAAAATGTTTATCTTCATGCATTCTTAGACGGAAGAGATACACCACCGGCATCCGGTAAGGATTTTGTAAAAGAAGCAATGGATAAAATGGAAGAGATCGGTGTAGGACAGGTAGCAACAGTAATGGGACGCTATTATGTAATGGACCGTGATAACCGATGGGACCGTGTAGAACTGGCATATAAAGCATTGGTTGAGGGAGAAGGAGAGACAGCAGAGTGTGGTCTCTGTGCTGTTTCTAATTCTTATGACAAGGATACTACCGATGAGTTTGTAAAACCAACAGTGATTGTTAAAGATGGCAAGCCGGTAGCAACAGTAAAAGAAAATGATTCTGTTATTTTCTATAATTTCCGTCCGGACCGTGCGAGAGAGATTACAAGAGCCTTCTGTGATCCGGATTTTACAGGATTTGAAAGAAGTAAGGGATACTTCCCAACAACCTTTGTTGTGTTTACAGAGTATGATGTTACGATTCCGAACAAGATCGTTGCATTCCACAAGGTTGAGATACACAATACATTTGGAGAATTTCTGGCACAGAACGGCCTGAAACAGCTTCGTACGGCAGAGACAGAGAAATATGCTCATGTTACTTTCTTCTTTAACGGTGGTGTGGAAGAGCCAAATGAGGGAGAAGACAGAAAACTGGTTAAGTCTCCGAAAGTAGCAACTTACGATCTGCAGCCGGAGATGAGTGCTTATGAAGTATGTGATGGATTGGTAGATGCCATCAAATCCAAAGAGTATGATGTGATTATCATTAACTTTGCCAATCCGGATATGGTAGGACACACAGGAATCCAGGAAGCAGCCATCAAAGCAGTTGAGGCAGTGGATGAGTGTGTAGGAAAGGCAGTGGCAGCACTGAAGGAAGTAGATGGACAGATGTTTATCTGTGCAGACCACGGAAACGCAGAGCAGCTGATCGATTATGAGACAGGAGAGCCATATACTGCGCATACAACTAATCCGGTACCATTTATCCTGGTTAATTACAACGATGCATATACATTGCGTGAAGGTGGATGCCTGGCAGATATTGCCCCAACTCTGATTGAGATGATGGGAATGCAGAAACCGGAAGAAATGACGGGTAACTCCTTGCTGATAAAGAAATAAGAAGCAGAAAATACAGGAAACTTTAAGGCGAGAAGAGACGTTCTTCCCGCCTTGTGTTTTATAAGGCCATGAAGGTGGCCAGGGGGTGAAAAAATGACGGATAATAGTGAAAAAATAGCGATGCGGGTTTCCAGAAACAGCATATACGGGAACCTTTTAATCTCCATAGCTAAGTTCCTTGCCGGGGTGATCGGACACTCATCGGCGATGATTTCCGATGCAATTCATTCTGCATCCGATGTATTCAGCACCATTGTTGTCATGATCGGTGTAAAGATCGGAGGAAAAGAGTCGGATAAAAACCATCAGTACGGCCATGAACGACTGGAAAGTGTGGCTTCTCTGATCCTTGCACTGACACTGGCAGTAACAGGCTGTGGCATTGGTTACGGAGGATTAAAGACGATCATTGCCGGATCGGAAGGTGCCTCTATCCAGGTACCTACGGCTCTGCCGCTGGCAGCGGCGATTTTGTCCATTGTGGCAAAAGAGGGAATGTACTGGTATACCATGAGAGCGGCGGTACAGATCAATTCCGGTGCCTTGAAGGCCGACGCCTGGCATCATCGTTCCGATGCTTTATCGTCGGTAGGAAGTTTGGTGGGAATCGGCGGAGCTATGCTTGGATACCCGATCCTGGATCCTATTGCCAGTGTGATTATCTGCGTATTTATTCTAAAAGCAGCCTTTGATATTTTCAGGGATGCCATAGGAAAAATGACCGATGAGGCCTGCGATGACCGTATGGTAGAGGCGGTAAAAGCACTGGTAGTGCGGCAGCAGGGGGTGCTGGCCTTAGATGACATTAAAACCCGTATGTTTGGAAATAAAGCTTATGTAGATATTGAGATTGCGGTGGATGGAAATCTTTTGTTAAAAGAAGCCCATAATATTGCAGAAAAGGTTCATGATGAGGTAGAGCATAATTTTCCGGAAGTAAAACATTGTATGGTACATGTAAATCCTTATGAAAAATAATTTTGACGAAACAGTTACAGAGACTTCATAGTATATTCACAATTTGCGTGTAAAATGCTTACCTAAGTTACGAGTATGAAAAGAATGGAGGCTGTGTCTATGAGAAATCGATTTGCCAGATTTATGTATGGCCGTTATGGCGTGGATGCACTGAACAATTTTTTATTTGGTCTGTATGTTGCTTTATTTGTGTTGGAGTTATTTTTCCGCCGTACAGTGGCAGGCCAGGTGATGGTAATACTGGGATATCCTATTATCCTGCTTTACTTTTTCCGCTGCTTTTCAAGAAATATATATAAGCGGTCGGCAGAAAACCAGAGGTTTTTGAAATTATGGAATCCTGTAAAAAATTACGGACATTATATAAAGATGAAGTTCGTTGAACGGGGAGGTACAAAGAAACTCTGCCGCTGTCCGAAGTGCCACCAGATCATCCGTGTGCCAAAAGGAAAGGGAAAGATTGCCATTACCTGTCCGAAGTGCCGTTTTGAATTTATAAAAAGAACCTGATAGGAGAAAAGATTGTTTGGGTATGTGACAACCAATAAACCAGAACTGAAGATTCGGGAATTTGCCCGCTACAAAGGATTTTATTGTGGTCTGTGCAGAACACTCCGCAGCCGCCATGGTTTTACGGGGCAGATGACCCTATCATATGATATGACATTTTTGATCCTGCTTTTAAGTTCTTTGTATGAGCCGAAAACTACGCGGGACAATAAAAGATGCATGATCCACCCGGGGAAAAAACAGATGATCTTGCAGAATGCTGTCACAGAATATGCATCGGACATGAATATTCTTCTGACGGAAAAGCATTTTTTAGATGACTGGGAAGATGAAAGAAAGGTGTCCGGCTGGATTGGTACTCATGCCTTTTGCCGGCGGGCACAGAGGATTGAAAAAAAGTACAAAAGGCAGGCAGAGGCTATTGAGAAGTCTCTGGCAGAATTGTCCGCCAGAGAGAAAGAAAACTGCAGCGATCTGGATGAAATTGCCAGGCCCTTTGGAGAACTGATGGCGGAATTGTTTGTCTGGCAGGAGGATGCCTTTGAGAAAATACTGCGCAGATTTGGATTTTATCTGGGCAAATATATTTATTTAATGGATGCCTTCATGGATCTGGAAGAGGATAAGCGAAAGGGCTGTTTTAATCCGCTGAAAGAGTGGGAAGGCAGGGACGGATATGATGAAACCATTAAAAAAATCCTGGATCATACGATCCGGATGGCAATTGTAGAGTTTGAAAAATTACCACTGGAGCAGGATGTGGCCATTCTTAGGAATATCCTTTATGAAGGGGTCTGGACTGCTTACGAAAGGAAACAAAATCATGATGAATGATCCATACAGTGTCCTTGGGATTACAAGAGGCGCAACTGATAGAGAGATAAAAAAAGCATACAGGGAAATGAGCCGGAAGTATCACCCGGATTCATATACCGATGAGACAGAAAAAAAATGGGCGGAAGAAAAGTTTCGTGAAGTACAGGAGGCCTATAACCAGATCGTGGATGAACGGTCGGGAAAAACTTCCGGTTATGGAAATGCCGGCGGATATGGTTCTTCTTCGCAAAGTTATTCGGAGGAAGACCAGCACCTGATGGCCGCTATGAATTATATCAATGCCAGGAGATTTAATGAGGCCATTAATGTGTTAAACGGGATGGAAAACCGCAGTGCCCGATGGTATTTTTTCAGTTCTTATGCAAATCTGGGACTGGGGAATAACGCAGTGGCTCTGGATTACGCAAAAAAAGCGGTGGATATGGATCCGGGTAATACGCAGTACACCCAGTATTATGAACAGCTGCAGCGGGGCGGCGGTTTTGGATCCTTTGGCGGCAGTCCTTTCGGAGGCGGATACGGTGGTGGTTATGGCGGTTATGGCGGCTACGGAAACTACAGAGGCGGCTATGGCGACAGCTGCGGTACCGGTAATCTGTGCTGTGACCTGTATTGTGCAGACACACTGTGTGAATGTATGGGAGGAGATCTTTGCGCATGCATGTAGCAAAAAGAATGGCTGTCCTGGCTATGATGGCAGCTCTCAGTATGGTGCTTATACTGCTGGGAACCGTAATTCCTGTAAATACGTTATTTTTTACGGCGGCAGCAGCTTATATGACAGGAATTGCTGTAGTTTTATATGGAAAGGTCCAGGGCAGCGTGTATTTTGCAGTCTGCCTGAGTCTGGATTTTTTCTTAAATCCTGACAAACTTCATGTGTTTTTGTTTGTTTTGTTTGGCGGGTATATTCTGATCAGTGAGATAACATACCGGCTGCTGACAGAAAAGAGAAAGGATAGAACGAAGGAAAGGATACACAGAGTGATCCGTTTGTGTCTGTTTATGGCCGGATATGTGCCGATGGTGTGTCTTGTGCCGGATCTTTTTGTAGAGGGAACTACTTTGTCCCAGTGGGTTCATGCTTCATGGTTTATTATGGCAGCGGTGGCGGCAGGTGTTATTTTCTGGTGGATCTATGACGCTGCTTATGGTTCTTTCAAGGGCTGGTTTTACGAAAAATTCAAGCATGTAGTAAAGTAAACTATGTGTTGCGACTTGCGGAAATGTCATATCATAGTAATGATTGCTACGATTGACATTACTCTGCTTTTAGCGGTATACTTGAGTTTGAATGAAAAAGGGAAGAGAAAGAACGGAGGAAAAAAATGGCGATTCGAATTATAGGAACAGGAAGTTACCTTCCAAAGAAGGTAGCGGACAACCATTTTTTGTCAACGATAGTAGATACAGACGATGAATGGATCCGTCAGAGAACGGGAATCAAGGAAAGACATTTATCCAATGGAAAAGAAGGAACCACTTATATGGCTACCCATGCTGCAGAGGCGGCTCTGGAGAATGCCGGTATCACAGCAGATGAGCTGGATATGATCATTGTGGCGACAGTTTCAGCAGATACCTATGTGCCAAGCACATCCTGTCAGGTGCAGGGGGCCATCGGGGCAATCCGGGCAACCTGTTTTGACTTGAATGCTGCCTGCTCAGGATTTTTATTCGCAATGAACACTGCATATGCATATATTGAAATGGGAATGGCGAAGACCATTCTGATCATTGGAGCAGAAACTTTGTCCAGAGAAGTGGACTGGTCCGACCGCAGTTCCTGTATTTTGTTTGGGGATGGTGCCGGAGCAGCTATCATGCGCCAGGAAGAAGGAAAAGGCGGACTGATTGCCAGTGTTACGGGATCAGATGGAAGCCAGGGGGATGTGCTGACCTGTAAGGGAAGAGGCATTCAGAACCCATTCCATCAGTCCAAGAGAAAGAAAGATTATCTGAGGATGGAAGGCCAGGCAGTATTCCGTTTTGCCGTTACTATGGTGCCTCGCTGCATCAAGCAGATTTTGAAAAAAACCGGATATGATACAGAGGATATCAAGTTTTTTGTGCTGCATCAGGCCAATGTGCGCATTTTGGAACTGATTGCAAAACGTTTGAAAGTAGATATTGATAAGTTTCCGATGAATCTGGACCGTTATGGCAATACTTCGTCAGCCAGTATTCCGATCTTATTAGATGAGTTGAACCGGAATAATCTGCTGGAGCCGGGTGACAAGATTGTGCTTTCAGGTTTTGGCGGCGGTCTGACATGGGGGGCTGTGCTGATCGAGTGGTAGAAAAAGGGGGAATGGCCTTGAAAAAAGTATTGATACAGGGTGCTATGGATATTGAGGCAGATTATTTTATAAAGCAGGTATCGGAGGCACCGGACTACAAAGTTGTAGAGGAAGATGGCTTTGTATTTCACTGCGGTACATTTGCAAACAAATATTATATAGTAAACCAGACCGGCATGGGTACCGTAAAGGCAGCCATGGCGACTACTTATGGGATCATGCGGTTTCATCCTACTGTAGTGATCAACCAGGGGACGGCAGGAGCCCAGAACAAGGAACTCCATTCCGGGGATCTGATACAGGTAGTGAAGGCGGTTAATATCAATGCACTGTCCATGCCGAAGAAAGAGGCTGGAGAGGGAAGTGACCCTTTTTCCTGGGAAGGATTCCATACTGCGTATTATGAATCTGATGAGGCGTTGCTGGAGTTGTGCTCCAAGGTGGAATACACGTATGGCCGCATTGTTAAAGGAAATGTATCCACAGGTGATATTTTCAGCCGGGAGACAGACCGGATCGTCTGGCTGTCAGAGTATTTTCATACCTGTTGTGAGGATATGGAGACGGCGGCAGTATTTGAAGTATGTGAAAAAATGGGAACCCCTTGTGTAGGACTCCGCATTATCTCCAATAATGAGATAAAAGGAGAAGAGTTCAATCCGGATACAGCCCGTTATCTTCAGGAATATATATGGAAAGTGGTATACCACTGGCTGTAAATTAAATACCAGTCATAGAATGTATCCCCCTTGCATACAATGTGTAATGCAAGGGGGTATTTTGATTGAGACGGACAGGCAGAGTTTTTATTATGTTTCTTTTAATGGCAGTGTGTATGGCTGGTATGTATTGGTTTCACTGGTACAAAAACAAAGGGATGGCGGCAGAAAAGACTTATCCAAATGCTTATATTGAAAGTGTCAGTGGAGGTTCCATCAGGGCTTTGCAGGGAGGAAATACATATCAGTGGAAACTGGCAGGAAAAATAGAAGACAAGGATACAAAGGTACTGGCAGATGTGGTCGTCAGAAATGAGAAGGTTGTAAAAATTACAAAAAAGCCTGAAAAAATTGTCGGTAAATTACTGACCTGGGAAGAAGGAGCAGTAACCATCCAAAATTACGGCAAGGTTTCTGTCAGCACAGGAGCAGCCCTGTATGTGACCCAGGGAGACTGTGTGAGCCAGGGAAAATGGAGTGATCTGGCGGTGGGAATGGAACCGGATGGATGGGTGGTAGCCGGGGAAGAGATCTGTGGGGCATTTGTGAAAAAACAAGCAGTTTCCAATATACGGGTGCTATTGAAAGGAACTCAAAAAGAGTACGGTAGGAGCAGGATCGCGGTACAGGGGACAAAGTTATACTATACGGTACAGGATGGCAGAATCGAACCCCACAAGGCAGGAAGTAAAATTTTCGTTGAACCGGCACAGGTGAAAAAACGGCTTGTTTTGTATGGAGAAGGAGGAAATGAATGGAAGATTGACGGTGGCAGTTATGGATATCAGGGGACTATGGAAATTACAAACCGAAACCAGAAATTATATCTTGTGAACGAACTTCCCCTGCAGAACTATCTGTACGGTGTCGTTCCCGGAGAGATGTCGGCATCTTCGTCTCTGGAGGCATTAAAGGCCCAGGCTGTCTGTGCCAGAAGCTACAGCTTGCAGCAAATGGCCGGTAAAAGAATGGCAGAATATGGCGCCCATGTAGATGATACGGTGGCATTTCAGGTGTATGGTACACAGCCCCGCAGTGCTGCCACTGACCGGGCTGTCAATGAAACAAAGGATCAGGTGTTGATGTATAAAGGAAAACTGGCAGCTACTTATTTCTATTCTACTTCTTGTGGTGTGTCCTCTACCATGAAGGAAGTGTGGAATGCGGCCAAGGATGTTTCATATCTGTCCGGGGAAATACAGGGAGAGAAGAAAACAACTACAGATCTATCGGGGGAGAAGGCCTTTGCAGCCTTTTTGAAAGAAGGTACGGAACTGGTAGACAGCCATTCGCCCTGGTACCGGTGGAAGACCAGAATTTCCGGAAAAGAACTTATGGATACGCTGTATGAAAAACTGTGTGACCGGTATGAACAGGAGCCATCCAATGTGCAGATACGCAATAAAGAAGGAAAGTTTTTCAGCGGCAGACCGGAAACATTGCAGGAGATACAAAGCATTTCTGTTATACAGCGTGGGCGAAGCGGCGTGGTAAAGTGCCTGGAGATTGTGGATAAAGATCAGGTGATCCGGGTTTTTTCCCAGTATTCTGTGCGGGCGGTAATGGGAAATACCAGTCTGCAATATGAGCGTAAAGATGGCAGTCTTGCCAAAGGACTGACGATTCTGCCAAGTGGATTTTTCATTCTGGAAAAAGAGAACAATTCTTACGTGCTCACAGGCGGAGGTTATGGTCACGGAGTGGGAATGAGCCAGTATGGAGCCAACTGCCTGGCTGCTAAAGGGAAAAATGCTAGTGAGATCCTGTCTTATTATTTTCCAGGTACACAAGTAGTGAAGGAACAAAATTCCGACAGGCAGCAATAAGATTTAGTTTTCCGTGGAGCTGTAGATAGTGGTTCAGCAGTGCTCCGGTGAAAACCAGGATCATACAAAGATACAGCCAAAGCATCAGCAGGATATTGTGGGTCAGGCTTCCGTAGAGGGTGCTGTATGTTTTGTTGTAGTCTACATACAGGGAGTACAAAAAGGAAAAAATGATCCACATAAAGGCAGTGAATACGGCACCGGGAAGTTCTTTTTTGAATGTAGTCTTTCCTCTTCGTCCCGGTACGAAACGATACAGACACAGGAAATACAGGCAGAAAATCACAAAGGCGGTAAGAGGCCGCAGCAAGGTGAAATTTTTGCCCAAAATACCGGAAAAAGATGGGAACTGGCTTACGATAAAATCTACAATACGGTTGCCATAGATCAGTATCAGCAGGCTGCTGATGACCATGACTGACAGGACAACGGTGTAGAAAATAGATAAGATCCGGCGTAAAAGGGCATTCTGGTGCCCGGGAACTTCGTAAATATTTTCAAGTTCCAAGGTCATGCCGGCAAAGCCCTTGGATCCGGCCCAAAGAGCACCGATAATGGAAATCGACAGAAGAGTAGAGCCGGCACTGGAAAAGGTTTCCTTCAGCCAGGAAAACAAAACAGGTTGCAGCCCTGCCGGAATAACACGCTTTGACAGGGAGAGGATATTTTCCAGAGATACCGGTGTATATTTTAAAAGAGTAACAAAAAACATCATAAACGGGAAAAAAGACACCAGCATAAAAAAGGTTACATGGGCAGCATGAACCGAAATGCGGTGTTTATTAAATTTATCCATAAACCAGATAAAAAGATTATCATCCACCTCTTTATCCTGAGAACTCATAAAGACCACCACCTTACTTGTTATTTTATAAGTATATGATGAAATGCAGGAAAAAACAATCTATTTTCGGTGGAGTTTTAGGAATTTTGTTCCGTTTCTTAGCAGAAAAGGCAGGGCTTTGTGGGCGTTTGCACTAGTTGAGCGCGTAGCAGCAGGGGCACTGAAAGTACCAGTGCCTCCTGCTGACGCACTCAAAACCCACGCCGCCCTGGCCTTTTCTGCTAAGAAACTGTCAAAAAATCCCCCAAACCTTCCCGAAAACAAGTGATAAAAAGAAGAAGATCCACCCTTGTTCTCCGGCGTAGTTTTTTGGGGATGTTTCAGTGCATGATGAGAATTTATTTCGATTTACAGAAATTTAACAGCAATTTTCAGGGCGAGTGGGTACAAATGCGCAAGTATCAGGCATGTGTATTTTACATGCCGATACTTCTGCGTATTTGTCGCAGCGAAAGCGCCCACGAGACGAAAATTGCTGTTAAATTTCGGAAATCTTAAAAAATTATCGGATTTTGAAACATCCCCCTCAAAAAACTACTCCTTGATTTATCCGCCTCTTTGATTTAATATATATAAATACGACTTGCCGCCTGGTGGAACTGAGGTGGCAATACACATTAGACGAGGGGATGAGTTAAGATGGAATTATTTCAGTTGAAATATTTTATGGCTGTGGCTCAGTACCAGCATATGACAAAGGCGGCGGAGAGCCTTCATATAGCCCAGCCGGCAGTATCTCAGGCAATCCGGCATTTGGAAGAAGAACTGCAGGTTACCTTATTTGACCGTGAAAACCGACATATTTCGTTGAACGACTGCGGAAGACTGTTACAGAAGAGACTGGCACCGGTGCTTTCGGCACTGGATGCAATTCCGGAAGAATTAAAAGAAGCAACTGAGGAGTACCAGTCGACCATCCGACTGAATCTTCGTTCAGCTGCTTCCCTTATAACAAATTGTATTATTGCGTATCGCGATATCCACCCGGAGGTGAAATTTAAACTGTCCCAGAAAAGAACAGATCTGGTGGCAGATTATTATATTTCAGCCATTGCCTGGAATGAAGAACTGGAGCCAAATCAGGAACTGCTTTTTACAGAAGATTTCTATATGGCCGTGCCGGCTGACTCACAGTTTGCTAAAGATTCCGCAGTCAGGCTGGAAGATACTTACAACTCACCTTATATCAGTCTGGAATCAGGAAGGCCTGTGCGGGCCATCTGTGACCAGTTTTGCCAGGAAACCGGATTCGACCCTCATATCGTGTATGAAAGTGACAATCCGGAGAGTGTGCGGAACCTGATTGCTGCCGGATTGGGCATCGGTTTCTGGCCTCAGTACTCATGGGAGAGACCGGACAATGACCGTGTCCGCCTGCTTCCCATCGAAAGTCCTGTGTGCAGGCGAAAGATCGTTGTCACTATGTCACAAAGCGGAAGAGACAATCCTGCGGTACAGGAATTCCACCGCTATGTGAAAAACTGGCTTATAAAAAATAATGTATCCCAGAGTGAAGAGTAGTATTATATATTTATGCTGTCTTTCGTGCTGTAACGAAGACGGGACATGGCACGTGCCAGGGAAGCCTGCGACATATAGTATTCCTGAATACTTTGTTTTTGTCGAAGCTGTTCCTGAGCCCGTTCTTTCGCTTCTCTGGCTCTTCGTACATCGATTTCATCCGGGTGTTCTGCTGTATCGACCAGAATGCTGACACGGTTATTGATCACCTGGGCAAATCCTCGTCCTACAACACCTGTGATCCATTCGCCCTCCTGGGTCTGGATCCGAATCTCACCTATATCTACGGCAAAAACCATATTTTCATGGTGGGCCTGAATGGCCTTTTCACCGTCTTCCAGAGGCATTACTACCTGAAGAGCCCGGCCTTTATAGAAAACACGGTCGCAAGCGGTTACGGTTAAAAAGAATGTATCCATGTATTACCCTCATTTCCAAGCCTGTCAGGCTTCTTGTTTCGCTTTCTCGATGACTTCATCAATGGTTCCTACATTGAAAAATGCCTGTTCCGGATATTCATCCATTTCGCCATCAATGATCATCTTAAATCCACGGATGGTTTCTTTCAAAGGAACATATTTACCCTTTACACCGGTAAATGTCTCTGCTACGTGGAATGGCTGAGACAGGAAACGCTGGATCTTTCTGGCACGGTATACGGTAATTTTGTCTTCTTCAGACAATTCCTCCATACCAAGGATAGCAATGATATCCTGCAATTCTGTATATTTCTGAAGAATTTCCTGTACTTTGCGGGCTGTTTCATAATGCTCTTTGCCTACAATGTCCTCTTCCAGAATACGGGAACTGGATTCCAGCGGATCAACAGCCGGGTAAATTCCCTGTTCCACAATCTTACGGGACAGTACCGTAGTCGCATCCAGATGGGCAAATGTGGTAGCAGGTGCCGGGTCAGTCAAGTCATCGGCCGGCACATAAACGGCCTGTACCGAAGTGACGGAACCATTCTTGGTAGAAGCGATACGCTCCTGCAGTTCACCTACTTCATTTGCCAGTGTCGGCTGGTAACCAACGGCAGATGGCATACGGCCAAGGAGGGCAGAAACCTCAGAGCCGGCCTGTACATAACGGAAAATATTATCGATGAACAAAAGCACATCCTGATGTTCCTCGTCACGGAAATATTCAGCCATGGTCAGACCTGTTTCAGCCACACGCATACGGGCTCCAGGCGGCTCATTCATCTGTCCAAACACTAAGGCTGTTTTTTCCAGTACACCGGAATCTTTCATTTCTGTCCATAAGTCATTTCCCTCACGGGAACGCTCACCGACACCGGTGAAGATAGAGTAGCCACCGTGTTCGGTTGCTACATTCTGGATCAGCTCCTGGATCAAAACGGTTTTACCCACACCGGCACCACCGAAGAGACCAATCTTACCACCTTTTGCATAAGGAGCTAAAAGGTCGATAACTTTGATACCGGTTTCCAGAACTTCTACAGCCGGGCTCTGCTCGTCAAATCCAGGGGCATCACGGTGGATGCACCAATGGGTTTCATTTTCCAGTGATTCGCCGCGGTCGATGGTTTCGCCTAATACATTGAAAAGACGACCCAGTGTTTTTTCGCCTACCGGAACTGTGATGCCGCTGCCGGTGGCAATTACTTCCATATCTTTGTGAAGACCCTCACTGGAAGCCAGTGTGATACAGCGCACGGTATTATTGCCGATGTGCTGGGCTACTTCCATCACACAGCGTTTACCGTCGTTGTCTACTTCCAATGCGTCTTTGATAAAAGGAAGGTCGCTGTCCTCAAATTCAACATCAATGACAGGACCGGATACCTGTACTATTTTTCCTTTTTTCATAAACAAATACCTTTGCCTTTCTTACTATCCACAGTCTATTTTTTCCGCTTCAATGCTTTGGCGCCACCGATCACCTCGGTGATTTCCTGTGTGATCGCTGCCTGACGGACACGGTTGTATTGAATCGACAGTTGATTCAGTATCTGTCTGGCACTGTCAGTGGCGGACTGCATCGCCATCATGCGGGAGTTATGTTCACTTGCATAAGATTCCACCAGGGCACCATAGATAAATCCATTTACATAGTTTGGTACCAGAAGTTCGACGATCCTGTCCCAGGATGGGTCAGCCTTTAATTCCTCCTGATATACATCGATTGGTGCGGCTGTGGTAAAAGTCCTCTTGGAGAGAGGAAGCAGTTTTCGCATCTCTGCCACAGCGCTCATGGAATTTTCCATGCGGGTGTATATGATATAAATCTCATCCAGTTCCCCTTTCTGATACAGATCGATCATAGTATCTGTGATCATACGGGCCCGGTGCAGGCTGGGATCCTGCACAGTATAATGAAAATGAGTATCTACTTTTAAGCCTTCTCTGGCAAAATACTGCCGGCCTAATTCACCCAGAACAAAAAAACGGTTCTGACTGTTTTCTTCCAGAAGATCATGAGCTATTTTGATCACATTGTGAATGTAGGCACCTGCCATACCTTTGTCTGCGGTGACTACGATATAACCTACTTTTTTGTCTTCTTTTGCCAGATGGTCCGTATCTTTAAAATAAATACTATCCAAATCTGGTGTATGGCGCAGAATACGCTGAAATGACTGCTGTATAGAGTAAAAATAAGGCTCTGTGGCAGCTAATTTCCGTTTGGCTTTCTGCAGTTTGGTGGAAGAAATCATATACATGGCGTTGGTGATCTTCATGGTATCTTTAATGCTTTTCATACGCTTTTGAATTTCCTTCGTATTCGCCATAATTAACCTCTTTTCATGCCTGCTGGAAAAATTCAGTAGCAGCTTTTATGATGGATTCGGTCAAAGCATCGTCTAATACTTTTTCCGTGTTGATCTTTTCTACAATCTCCGGATGGACTGAGTGGAAATGCTGTAACAGTCTGCCCTGTGTCTCTTTTACATCCTTCTTTGGTACGGATAAGAACAGACGGTTGGTAGCAGTAACCAGTGTAATAACCTGTTCAGCCAGAGACATTGGGTGTTCCAATGGCTGCTTCAAAAGTTCCATCAATCCGTTGCCGTAAGCCAACTGTTCCTTGGTTCCTTCATCCAGATCGGAACTAAACTGGGTAAATACTTCCATTTCGCGGAACTGGGCCAGGTCGATACGGATGGTACCGGATGCTTTTTTCATGGCTTTTGTCTGGGCTGCACCACCTACACGGGATACAGAAAGACCAACATTGACAGCCGGACGCATACCGGAGAAGAACAGGTCACTTTCCAAAAAGATCTGTCCATCGGTAATAGAAATTACATTGGTTGGGATATAAGCGGATACATCCCCTGCCTGGGTTTCGATAATTGGCAGAGCGGTAATCGATCCGCCTCCTAATTCGTCGCTGAGACGGCTGGAACGCTCCAGCAGACGGGAGTGGAGATAGAAAACATCTCCCGGATAAGCTTCTCGTCCCGGAGAGCGCTCCAACAGAAGAGACAGGGTACGGTAAGCAACGGCATGCTTGGAAAGGTCATCATATACAATGAGGACATCCTTACCCTGATACATAAAATGTTCTGCCATAGCGGTGCCGGCATACGGAGCAATGTACTCCAGAGAAGCGGATTCACTGGCGGTAGCAGACACTACAATGGTATAATCCAGGGCACCGTTTTTGTCCAGTGTGTTTACTAACTGGGCTACGGTAGAAGCTTTCTGGCCAATGGCTACATAGATACAGATCATATCTTTGCCCTTCTGGTTCAGGATGGCGTCCATGGCGATGGATGTTTTTCCTGTCTGGCGGTCACCGATGATCAGCTCACGCTGTCCGCGGCCGATAGGGAACATGGAGTCAATGGCAAGAATTCCTGTCTCCAGCGGTTCAGATACAGATTTACGGTCTACGATGCTTGGAGCATCGCATTCGATGGGACGGTAATCCTCTGCAGGGATTTCGCCTTTTCCGTCAATGGGGGCACCCAGTGCGTTGATTACACGGCCCAGATATTTTTCGCCAACCGGGATACCGGCTCTCTTTGTGGTACGGGTTACTTTCATACCCTCACGGATACCGGTGTCTTTGCCAAGAACGATACATCCGATCTCGGTGCGTTTTATATCCTGTACCATGCCTTTTACGCCATTTTCAAAAATAACGATCTCGCCGTACATAGCATGTTCGATGCCGTAGATCGTAGCGATGCCGTCACCAACCCAGATAACGGAACCGACTTCGTGTTCCCGGCTTTCTACTTCATAATTCTCAATCTCGCTTCTTAAAATAGATATAATATTTTCTGAGCTGATTGTACTCACTTTATCATCTCCAAATCAATTTTTCTTTCAGGCAATTCATGCTTCCCAATATACTCTGGTCGATTTCAAGGTCACCGATCCGGATGATAAATCCGCCGATCAGACTTTTATCCGGCTGCACATGCAGCACTACTTGTCTGGCATTGAGTTCCCGGCACAATCGGGCCTCTATCTGTTCCAACTGGCTTTTGTCAGGTTCTTTGACACAGTATAATGTGCCACAGAGAATACCCCGGCTTTCATGTTCCAGTTTGTCGTATGCCTGAAAAATTTCAGAGAGTAAGGATTCTTCCTGGTATTTACACACTATTTTCATAAAAGAGTGCATAGAAGAGGGAAAAATTTTGTCAATTACCTTATTTTTCTGTTTATTTTGAATGACAGGGTTGGTCAACGCCTGCCGCAGGGGGAGAGAAGACTCCCAGATCTGTCTGGATGACTCAATGTCTTCTCTGGGAACAGCCAGTTCTAATAATACCTGGCCGTAGTTAATTGCTGTTTGATTCATGAGAATCACCTGCTCCTGTAATATATTGGTTATAAAGAGCCTGGTCGGTAGAAGCGTCTACCTTTTCCATCAAAATCTTGCCGGCTGCTTCCATAGCAACCTGTGCGATCTGGCTGTGAAGATCCTCAATGGTTTTTTCACGCTCTAATTCTATATCTTTTTGAGCTTTTGCTAAGATCTGACTTGCCTGTGATTCTGCCTTCTGGATCCGGTTGTCGTATTCTTTTTTTGCATTTTCCCGGGAGGTTTCCAGAATACGGGCAGACTCTTCCTTTGTGTGGGAGAGCATGTCATCATACTTGTCTTTTAATTCCAGTGCTTCGGCTTCTTTTTCTTCTGCCTTTGCAAACTGGCTGTCAATGAGTTCTTTTCTCTTGGCCAGAACTGACTGAATCGGTCCAATGAGAAAATGACGCATTGCCACATATAGAATAACCAGGTTGATGATCGTAAAGATAATTCCATCTAAACGCAACATGTGTTATCGCCTGCCTTTCTGTATGTATTATTTTAAGAACGAAATAATCAACAGGGCAATAACGAAACCATAAATAGCAGTTGCCTCTGCCAGTGCACAACCAAGTACCAGGTTGACTTTGATCTTTGGCTCAGCTTCCGGCTGTCTTGCGATTGCATCCACTGCTTTGGAAGTAGCGATACCGATACCTACACCTGCTCCAATACCTGTTAAAACTGCAATACCTGCTCCAATTGCGATTAATGTTGACATATGATTACCTCTTTCCGCGTGTTGTCACGCTTTTTTCTTAATTTTCTGTTTCTGCTGCTTCGCCTACATACAAGGCTGTTAAAAATACAAATACAAATGCCTGTATCAAACCGTCAAAAATATCAAAGTAGACGCTGAATACGGCTGGTAAGACAGCGGGAACCACAATCTTTAATA
>UMAO01060357.1_pt1 | contig 16221 bp, 13 predicted proteins | sample 1963741 | NCBI WGS metagenome assembly UMAO01 (sample SAMEA4835919, study PRJEB28245) | human gut metagenome | biome: gut microbiome; material: fecal sample | place: Denmark | collected 2008
TACGAACAGTCTCTTGTTGGACAGTTCTTTCAGAGCCAGCTCTTTTACAGAGTTCCATGCTTCCTGTGTTGCAGGGTGGTTATCGTTCTTATATTCGTCAGAAGTCCACCAAACAGTATCTTTGGAGTTTTCGTCCATTACGATGAACTTGTCTTTAGGAGAACGTCCGGTGTAAACACCAGTCATAACGTTAACTGCTCCCAGTTCACTTTCCTGTCCTTTTTCAAAACCTTCCAGTGTAGATTTTGTTTCTTCTTCAAATAACATTTCATAAGAAGGATTATAAACAACCTCTGTAGTTCCGGTAATGCCATACTTACTTAAATTAATTTCTGCCATTTTACATTAACCTCTTTCTTTCATAATATGATAACCACCTGCGGATGCAGGTTTATGGTATCCCTCAAAGACAGCCACCCATAGCAACTCTCTTTATCCCTAATTATACATATTTGCGACACAAAATCAATAAAAATTCTTTTAAATTTTTGAAAAGACTAGCTAAAAACTAGGATTTCCGGTTTTCTTTGATTTATCCCACGAATCTCAGTTTCTCTATATGATAATATCAGAACCGGAATTTCTTCTGGTCCTGACTTTATCTTTTGCAGATATTTTCCTCAACTTTTTGAAGCAATTACTTGATTGCAGCCGTCTCGATAATGAATTTTACGCTGCCATCTGTATCTTTCTCCCAGCCATCGAATACGGTGTAGTCTTTGTCAGCTTCTGTCACTGCATCCAGACGATCCATCAGTGCTGTCAGATCGTCTCCTGCCAGATCTGCAATCTTCTGGATTCCTTCTTCGTCAAATTCTTCCATACCGTCTGCCAGTTCTGTGGAGCCGTCTGCCAGTTTCGTGGTTCCTTCTTTCAGCTGAACGCCGCCCTCTGCTAGTTTTTTGGTTCCGGATTTCAGCTGTGCGGCGCCGTCTGCAAGTTTCTGGATACCTGCACTTAACGCATTTCCACCGGACTGCAAAGCTCTGCCACCGACGATCAGGGCACTGCTTCCTGCTACCAGTTTTGCTGTTCCGTCTTTCAGGGTACTGTTGTTTGCGATCAGGGTGTCAGATCCTTTTTTCAGGGTTTCGGTTCCCTGAGTCAGGGATGCGGAGCCCTGTGCCAGCTGTGTGACACCGTCACTGAGGGCGGATGCACCGGATGCCAGGGTTGTCAGTCCGCTGTTCAGAGATTGGGTTCCGGCTGTCAGAGCTGCTGCTCCATTATTCAGTGTATCATTTTCAGCGACCAGCCTACTGCTTCCTTTATGCAATGTGTCCACAGCATCTGAAAGTTCACCTGCCATTGTCGCAAATCCATTAAGTTTTCCTACTGCAGTCCCAAATTCTCCAGCACCGGATGTCAACTTACTACTTCCGGCCGAGAGGGTATTGACACCGGCCTCCAGCTTTTCAATATTTCCCTGTGCTGCTGCCAGTTCGCTTTCTGCACCGGTAAGACCAGCATCTACTGCTTCCAGCGTTCCCTTTGCTGTTGCAAGGTTTTTCTGTGTTTCTGCATTCACAGTCACTTTTACTTTACTGGTGTCAATTTCTGCAGCTGCGCTCTGTTCAATCGCATCATCAACATTGATATCCATACCTCCGCCAAGTTCTGCCAGAACCTGATTCTGTACTTCTTCCGATACATTTGCTGCTGCCAGTATTGCTTTTACATTAGATGCTTTTTCACTCAATTTACTGTTTGCCTGCGAAGTTGCTGCTTGATTAGCTACGGTTTTGGCAGAGTCTTTCACACTTTTAACTACTTCATCACTGGCTTCTTTCGCATCAATAGTTACATTCTTCTGCATATCAGCAGCTTCACTCTGTGCTGTTTCAACTGCTTTTTTCGCTGTTGTTACAGTATCTTTTATCGTTTTTACTTTACTTCCTATTATTCCGGCATTTTCGCTGACCTGATCGGCACCGTCTTTTACCAGTGCTGCTCCGTCCGTGATTGTTCCGCATGCTGCAGCCACATCACCTGCCTTGGTCGGTAAGGACGCTGCCATTCCGAGTGCTCCCTGCACTGATTCTTCCAGTTGTTCCAGTCCGGCATCCAGATCATTTACATATTTTGTATACACAGCCAGTCCGGACTGGAGACTCGATGCGCCAGCTTCCAGCTGTTTTCCGCCTTTAGCCAGATCTGAAACACCTGAAAGCAAAGCTGCTTTCTTTTCATTCAGCTGACTGATTCCCGCATTCAGCTGTTTTTCTCCCGTATTTACCTGATCGATACCGGCATTTAACTGTGCTGCGCCATCGGTATAAGATTTCACGCCACTTTGCAAACTTCCTGCACCGCTTCCCAGACTTTCCATACCTGCTACCAGTTTATCGATACCGGAGATCAGAGTTCCTTTGCTGTTGTTCATGGTATCAATACCATCTTTTAACTGTCCCGCGCCGTCATCGGCACTGTTCAGACCATCTACAAGGGTATCTGCGGAACTGTCCAGTTCCTGGATGCCTTCCTGCAGTGCACGGCTTCCTTCTACCAGTGCGGTGGAAGATTCGGTCAGTTTATCAAGGCTGTCCTGCAAGTCATCCAGATCATCGATGTCATCCAGGCCCAGTTCATTCAGTGTACCGGTAGTTGCCACGGTAGCGGTCAGCGCCAGGGAGAAATCTTCCACATCTGCAGTGATTTCCACATAATCCGGGCTTTCTTTGTCCTTGAAGGAATCCAGATCACTCAGTTTCAGGCTGTCATACAGTCCCGGAAAACCGATTCCCAGGACGATGTTATTATTTCCATCGGAGATCACTTTACCGTTGGTTACTTCTACATTCGTAAAAGTATCAGTCGGAAGGATCATTCCGGTTGCCATCATAAAAGGTGTGTAAATTGTCTCTTTCTTTCCGTTGATCTTCGCGTTCTGGGAAGAATTGTTGGTATAATCGATACGGATCTTTACTTTTCCGCTCTTTCCTGCCAGATCTGCAGCACTGATTTCCCTGCCGTCCAGAAAGTATGTCATTTTTACCGATACCGGAAGTTCTTTGCTGGTTTCTCCCTGATAATAGATGTCATTGCCGTCTGCGGCCCATACCAGTTTGCCATTGCTTCTCTGGGTATAGCTTTCCTCACCCTTTACATTGGTGATATCGTTCAGTTCGCTGTTGTCCTCGAGCGTGCTTTCTTTGTCTGTATTCTTCAGCCAGTTACTGACGATCACTTTTTCTACATTTCCATTCTGGTCGGCATTGACATAGACGGTCTGTTCTTTTTCCGGAGTCGCTGCGGCAACAGTCGTTACCGGAACGGTTACTGCCAGCATTGCTGTCATACCTGTCATCATTGCCTGTACATATTTTCTCTTCATAACGATCTCCTCCTAATGTTTCCGTCTGAAATTCAGACTGGTTTTGCAAATAATTCCATCAAACAGCCAGAACATAGCCGGCAGGAATAATAATACTGCACACATACTGATCAGCGCGCCTCTTGCCATCAGCAGACACAGAGAGCTGATCATATCAATCTGAGAATACATACCAACACCGAAGGTAGCGGCGAAGAAGCTGAACGCCGATACCATAACCGGTCGAATGCTGGTTTTGTGAGCGATCTGGATCGCATCTTTCTTGCTTTTACCTTCTCCGCGCTCTTTCTCGTAACGGCTGGTGATCAGGATCGCATAGTCTACGGTCGCACCCAGCTGGATCGTTCCGATAACGATGGAAGCGATGAACGGAAGCTTTGTTCCCGTCAGGAACGGGATACCCATGTTGATAAAGATCGCACCCTCGATGACCATAACTAGAATCACCGGAAGGGAGATCGATTTAAATACGAAGAAAATGATAAAGAATACTGCCAGGATCGATACCGCACTGACCACTGCAAAGTCGTGGTTGGTGATCTCGATCAGATCTTTCGTACACGGTGCTTCACCTACCAGCATACCGGTCGGATCGTACTGTTTCAGGATCGTGTTGATCTCACTCAGCTGACTGTTGACCTCATCGGATGCTACCGCATATTCGTTCATGATCAGCATCAGTTCGTAGTTATCACTCTCCAGGATTTCTTTCACATCCTCCGGGATCATACTCTCCGGAAATGCCGGTCCGATGATACTTTCCAGACCAAGTACCTGTTTTACACCGTCTACCTTTTCGATATCGGCAATCATGTTGTATTTCTGTTTGGCATCCAGATCCTTATCCAGCAGGATCATATGTGCCGCACCCATGTCGTATTCTTCCGACAGTTTTGTATTTGCCTGGACACTTGGGAGAGTATCCGGAAGGCTGGCATCCAGGTTGTAGTACACACTTGCATGTGCCTGGAAATAAGCAAACGGGATAAACAATACCACAAATAAGATTGCGAAGATCACATGGTGTTTTACCACAAAATCAGAAATCTTCGGAAAATCCGGGATCAGCTGACGATGTTTTGTTTTCTCCAGTGCATTGTCGAAAATCATGATCATGGACGGAAGTACGGTAACACAGCAAATCACACCAAATACAACGCCTTTTGTCATAACGATACCAAGGTCAAGACCCAGGGTAAAACTCATGAAACACAGGGCGATAAATCCGGCAATCGTTGTAATCGAGCTTCCGACTACGGATTTGATCGTTGCCGCAATAGCCTTTGCCATTGCCTCTTTGTGATCCTCTTCGCCTTTTTCTCTCTGTTCCTGATAGCTGTGCCACAGGAAGATCGAGTAGTCCATCGTAACACCCAGCTGAAGGACTGCACTCAGTGCTTTTGTAATGTAGGAGATCTGGCCCATGAAAATATTAGTTCCCATGTTATACAGGATCGCCATGCCGATGCTTAACAGGAAAAATACCGGGATCAGATACGATTCCATGGTCAGTGCCAGAACGATACAGGAGAGAACGACTGCGATCAGGACGTAGATTGCAACCTCGGATTCTGCCAGGTTCTTGGTGTCTGTGACGATGGCTGACATACCGCTTAAGAAGCACTGTTTGCCTGCCAGTGCACGGATGTTTTCGATGGCATCCATAGTCTCATCGGCAGAGGTCGTCGTATCGAAAATAATAAACATCAGCGTGGAATCGTCTGCATTAAAGGCCTCTCTGATGTCCTCCGGCAACATCTCCATCGGAATGCTGATATCCGCAAAACTGTCATACCAGACAACCTTGCTGACATGTTCCACATCTTCAATCTGTTCTTTTAACTTTGCCACATCTTTGTTTTCCATGCCCTCGCAGATAAACATCGAATAGGCTCCCGTTCCAAACTCATCCACCAGGATATCCTGACCCTGCATCGTCTCGATGGAATCCGGCAGATAATAAAGTACATCATAATTGACTCTTGTGTTGATATATCCAAAGACGGATGGAATCAGCAACAACAATCCGATGATAAATATCGGAATTCGAAACCTGACGATCTTCCTTCCCAGCTTCTCCATATCATATTCCTCCCTTAACCTCTCTTATCATATTTCCGCCGGTCGTTTTACTGACCTTTGGTCATTTATTGTTATACCTTAAAAATGACTTCTGGTCAATATTTATTTTGCAAAAAGTTGACCAAAGGTCATTTTGTATTTTATGCAACTTTACGAAAATATAAAAATGACCAATTTTCATTTGACTTTTTTGTGGATATTTCCTTATAATATGGGAAACAACGACAGGAAGGGGGCTGATCCCGGTATGAGAAAAGTCGATCACAACAAACAGCAAAAAAGGGAATCCCTGCTGGATTCCGCTTTCTCTCTCTTTATAGACAATGGATTCAATAAAACTTCCATTGCAGATATTGTTAAAAATGCAGGCGTGGCAAAAGGAACGTTTTACCTTTATTTCAAAGATAAATACGATATCCGCAATCACCTGATTGCCCACAAGGCAAGCCAGGTGTTTCAGACTTCTTATCTGGCATTGCAAAAGCACACAGAAATCACGGATTTTGAAGATCAGGTGATCTTTATAATGGATGATATTTTAGATCAGCTGGCAAACAATCTGAATCTGGTACGCCTCTTATCCAAACATCTGAGCTGGGGATTTTTCAAAAACTCACTGTTCTTCACACCGAGCGAGGATACTCCATCCATTCATACTATCTATGATAGCATGCTTCAAAATGCCAATCATACCTACCACTCTCCGGAGCTTATGATGTACATGATTCTCGAACTGGTCAGTGGAACCAGCTACAATTCGATCCTTTACCAGCAGCCGGTAGGTCTTGAAGAACTCAAGCCACAGCTGCACCAGGCAGTACGCGGAATCTTTAATCAATACCGGGCAGATGAAATTACAAACATTCCTGAAACTTAAAAAATGTGGCGAAGCCCCCGTGAGGGAATCTCTTCGCCACATTTTTATATTCAAAGTATTGTCTGGACAGGAAGTCAAAAACAGCCATCACAGGGAACTTCGGCGGATGCGGTTGCCTCTTGTTCCTCTGCAATGACTGAAACCCTTACTTTTTGAAAGATAAATTGTTGGAGAGTAAGGGTATAAAACCACCTTCTCATCAGATCGATGAATTCTGATGGAAGGGGATTTTACCGAATGTTATTGCGTATTTTACAGACTGATACTTGAACTATATCCCGTCAGTGTCTCTGAATATCCATTATAATCAGTAACTAACGCACTGGCTTTTGCTCTGTAGCTTCCTGATCCTAATCCAGAAATTGTATAACTTTTTGTTGTTCCATATGTATCATATGCTGTTGCTTTTTTAGAAGCTACATTTGTCCATTTGTTATTTACATATTTTTGTAAAGTATATGTTACTGTAATAGATTTTACAGTATCTATACACACTGTTTCTGCACGTATTCCTACCTTATTAGATCCTAATTTTACTATTGAAGTAATAATATCTGATATATGCAACGTGCTTGGTGAAATTTCAGATTCAATCCATCCGCTAAATATCTCATCTGTCTCTACCATTTCATATGTCTCATTTTGGGGCATATTTTCTGCAAAAATTGGAACACTTTGTCCCACAAGCATTATACAACTCAATAGAATTGCCAAATATTTTCTCATGTAAGTTCTCCTTTATTCTTATTTATAAAATAATCCTTCAATCAGTTTTTTAAATTCCTCTTTTGGCAAATTACCTCCAACGAATAATACTGTATTATCATGTATAATTTTACATTTTAGGCTATCATCCTGAACACTCTTGTATATTATTGCGTCCATATCCAATGCATTAATTTTTACTTTTGCATCAATAGTACCCTCATCCACCGTCCCATTTCCTATATCATCTATTTGTTTTTGCTGATTTACATGAACAACATATGTATTATCAATTTTCAAACGTATACTAATGTTACGATAAGTTTTGTTATATATAGCCTCTTCTACAATACAATTATCAGGCATATTACCAAATTCGAAAATAGGTCGTTTCACTTCTGCTCTAATTTCATTATAGACTTTTCCCAAGTCCTCATCCTGAAATATAATATCATCCGTTTCCCCAATATTTTCTTCTTCCATTACAGTTCCATAGGTATTGTACTGATATCCACCTTGCTCAAACACATTCTCATGAATTTTCCCAATATCATCCGCCTGAGCCACCGATGTAAACTCCAGATGCGTTCCTATATGTACTGCACTGATTGTAAGAATCACGGCTGCACATGCTCCTGCGAGAATTCGTCTTTTTATGTGTTCTTTTCGGCATTCTTTTTGGTAGATGCGTTCGAAGTCTCCATTCCATTCTTCCGGTATCTGATATTGGGACAGCCCTTTGTCGCGTTCCAGCTCTTTCAAAATTTCAGGAAGATGTTCTTTGATTTGCTTGTATTCCGGACTGTCATATATTTTATCTCTTTTCTTCATCGAATATCCTTTCTCCGGTCTCTGGCGAGAGCCGTCTCACGGTGAAGTGAATAACATCATCCGAATACATGGTGCTGATAGATTACCGACGTTTCTTCCTGAATATCCCAAGACTTTCTTCGATCTTTCTGCGCAGCCGGCTTCGTCTGCATTTGAAAGCGTTCGAGACTTCCCCGGTCGTATCAGAAAAATACTCGATTGCCAGAATTCTCCGCTCTTCCTCTGTCAGTCCTTCTACCAGTTCCATTGCAATCATTCTTGCGATCACTATGTCCTGCACAGAACCGACTTCCTGTTGTTCCCGTAAAGCAAGACCGATCTTTTCTCCCAGTTCTTCTGTTCTTTTCCTGGAACGGTAGTAATCAATTACCTTGGTCTGAGTCACCCTGATCAGCCAGGCAAACTGACCCTCATCACCTTTATCATATAATTTGTCGATTGCATTCAATAATGATGTCCACACCTCCTGTAGGATATCACGAATGTCTTCTTCTGGCAAATCCGGAAAATGTTTTTTCACGTACCAATACATAAACTTCCTATATCTTACGTAAAGCTCCTGGCATCGATCATGATCCCTCCTATCCAAGATACCACCTCCTTCGTTATTCATAGTTCCTCTTCCTGTTTCCTCTTTGTTTATGGATTCATAATACACAACTTTCTTACATTTTTCAATAGTTTTTATTAATTTTATACAATTTTTTCTTGTTTTATTGTGCATTTTTGTATCACTTTGTCTATATTTGTCGTTTTTGCATATTTATATATTGCATTTTATCAGAAAGTACTTTCCTGTAAGTGAGACAAAACTCGTTTTGAAAACACTGTACTAGGCGCATCCTCGCGGAGCGTTTCTTACGTTACAGGAAAGCAATTTCCCGTAACGTAAAAAACAGATGACAGATACCGTTTTTGTCGACATCTGTCACCCGTTTCGTTTTTATTCAAACATCTCTATTGTCACCTTGTTACTGATGAACTGATAGCGGAACCGTACCACGGTATTATCTTTCCGGGTAGTGAAATATGCCTTATTCGACGAACCGCTCCTCGGATAGCCATCTGCCTGATAGGTGGCAGACAACGTTCCATACGTGGAAATAGAATAATCGTAGGTTCCCGCAAACGGAATGACCACCGATAAGGTATACGTATTATCACCAATATAATACATTCTGGTCAGCTCACTGTTGGAGTCATTCTTTACCGCTCCCACATGAGACTGAAAATTTCCGTAAACAACAATTTTTTCCGGGAGTTTCATTCCGGTTTCTTCGTCACAGACATTTTCTGCTCCATAGCGGATCAGCATCTCCGGATTGGCTGCCTTCTCCCGCAGCGTGTGGCCGGTCGCCCATAGGCGTTTTGCAGTCTCTTCCTGATCGAATCCCATCGGGCAGGCTGCGCTCTTCGTGTTGATCTGATAGAAATCCTGTGCATCCATCTGACCGTTATCTGCGCGCTTCATGGCCACTTCCGCGTTGTGGATCATCCGGCGGAACGGCAGTTCGAAATATGCATTGGGATTGTTGATTTCAGTCCACTTGTAGGTATATTCCAGAAAATGATTCCTGCCTTCCTCCGGCTGGTTGGCAAACCAGGCGATCTGGTCGTATCCCCACCAGTCTCTCCAGGCCAGTTCTTCTCTCGGTATATTTTCCCGGTCATCAACGACCAGTCCACCCCAGTTGTCGTATTCCATGAATTTTCGCATACTCGCGGATCATACCGAACAGTTCTGTTGTTTATCGTTCGCGGTATACAGGTGCACCTGCCCCATATGGAGTGCCTCATAGCCACGGTCAATGTATCGGGTTGCCCGGTAATAAAACCACAGTCTTGCTTCCTGCCGGGACAGATCCGGAATCCCCCCGTCCTTTGCCGGATCCTCTCTCCTGCTGGTAAATCCGCTGGCATCTGTATCCATTCCTCTTCGGAAAATCCTTCTTTTTTTACCACGATCCGGCAGTCACCGCCCCGTTTTTTCCCAAGTTTCCGGAAGTTTTCCGGTGTCGCCCTTCCTTTCTCCAAGAAAACTTCTGCCTGCTGTTCTTCTGCCTGATTCGTCCATCGGATCTTCATCTTATCCACACTCCACATACTTTTCCCCTGTATATTTACACAGTTTCCCGGTTATACAGGGGAAACCTTGATTGCCTTATTATTTTATCACTCAGATATCAGTGGAAGATTCCCCCATAAACCTCGTCATATTTATCTACCAGCTGTTTTGCCAGCGAATACGAATTTACCAGCGGATGTAACATCAGCGCCTGTACAGCGGTTTCTTTGGACTGATTTTTGACTGCCTCTACGGTCAGTTTTTCGTACATTTTGATCAGACGGATCAACAGATAGCAATGTTCCGGTACTTCTTCAACTCTGACCGGATGGATGCCGTCTTTGGATACCAGACAGGTAGCCTCGATCACATCTTCATCTGCCAGTCCCGGGATGCTTCCGTTATTTTCTACGGACAGTACCAGATATTTTCCTTTTTCACTCTGCATACCTTCGATGCAGTCCAGCATAACCCCTGCATATCCCATACCGTCCGGTACTTCCAGCTGGCCTTTTTCCAGCAGCGGACGTTTTGCCAGACCGGACTCGATGCTCATGTAGGAATTCTCACGAACCTGCATATAATACAGGAAGATCTGCAGTGCGCCTTCAGGATCGGCATCGATATCCATATGCTTCAGTTCGTCCATCATCTGAATATTAACGTTCTCGATGGTCTTTCCTCTGGTTGCACCTGATTTTTTGATATTTTCCAGTGCTTTTTCTCTGTGATAGTAGTAGTACAGATATTCGTTCGGCAGGAATCCGATGGAACGGAGCAGGTCCGGATCAAACATGGAGAATTCCTGTACCCCCTGTAAAAATGCATCGTCTGCCAGCAGTTCCGGTAAGATTTCCTCGCCTTTTTTCTTTACGCTGCGGATCCAGGACAGGTGATTTAATCCGAAGAATTCTACATACAGATCGTCTTCTTCCACCCCCAGATCGTGTGCCATGCGGAACTTGGTGCTGCTTGGAGCATCACAGATACCGATGATCTTGTCGTATCCGGCGCTTCGCAGTGCCTGTGTTACCAGACCGGACGGATTGGTAAAGTTGAAGATCCATGCATCCGGTGCATATTTTTTGATCAGTTCACAATATTCCATCAGAACCGGAATGGTACGAACTGCCATGGAGAATCCGCCGACACCGGTTGTCTCCTGTCCGATCACGCCAAGATCCAGAGCGATTGTTTCATCTACAACACGGGAATGGTCTCCGCCGACACGCAATGTGGTTACGATATAATCTGCGCCGGTGACGGCTTCCACCGGATCGGATACCGCCCATACTTTCAGTTCTTCGTGGTTTCTCTCCACTACATGTTTACATAACTTTTCAATGATTCTCTGTTTTTCTTCCTGGATATCGTAGAGTACGACTTCGTCAATGTGAAGTTTTTTATATCTTTTTAAAAGTCCGTTGATAAAAATTACGGTACGTACACCTGCTCCTCCGATAACTGCAATTTTCATAACCTTTTCCTCCTTGTTGTCTCTATTTGTTTCTCTCAATAGTTTCCTGGTTTTTGATAAATGTTTCCAGCTTCTCCTCTGTCGGAAATCCGGTATTCCCACCCAGCGCGGTTACGGAGAGTGCTCCGCATCCGTTTCCGCATTTCAGGCATTCTTCCATGGATTTTCCTCTCAGGAATCCGTAGACAAATCCCGCATTAAAGGAATCTCCGGCTCCTGTGGTGTCCACGGCTTCCACTATGTACGGTGCGGCCTGATACAACCTGCCGTCTTTTACTGCGATGGAACCTTTTTTGCCCATCTTGATAACCGCCATACCTGCAGTCCGGGCAAATTCCCGTGCAGCTTCCTCAGCACTTTCTTTTCTTCCGTAGTGTTGTGCCTCTGTCTCATTCATAAACAGCACATCAATATACGGGAAGAGATCCCGGATCTCCGGTTTCCACTCGCCGGTGGAATCCCAGCCGACATCAAAGGATACCGTTGCCTGTGTCTCTGCCTTGATCTTCTTTAACAGTTCCAGATATTCGTTATGATTGATGGAACCTGCATAGCCGGTCACGTGGATATGTGCGGCTTCTTTTACTTTTTCTACATCTACATTGGCAATACTGATCTTTTCGTTGGTCCCCCGATAGGTCAGAAAGGAGCGATCTTTTTCATTGGTAAAGCTCAGTGAGATTCCCGTTTTTAACTCCTTACTTATCACAAGCAGAGAATCATCTACATGGCTTTCCCGAAATTTGTTCCGGATCAGTTCGCCGTAACAGTCATCTCCCACCTCTCCCTGAAAGACCGGGTGAAGTCCCAGCTTGCCGACTCCCAGGGTAAATAATGCGGCGCCGCCGCCGACAAATGTTTCCATCACGGAAACTTCGTCTTCCTGTCCCGGTTCCGGAAATTTTTCCACTCCCGGGATCACGATATCAATGTTGACATCGCCGTATACATAAACATCCCACTTTTTCGCGTTCATACCTTCTCCCTCTCTCGTGTGCCCGGATTTTCTGTCACTTCCGCAGCCCGTTTTGTTCATTAATCATGATTCGCACCTTCGGTGCTTGACGCTGCTTTCGCAGCTATCATGACCGACATTCGCCGCTCACGATGAATAAACTTCGTTTATTCCCGCTCGCTAATGCTCATTGTATCATGATTCTGCAGCACCATGTGGTGTATTTTTTTATACTTTTCTCTTTTTTCTCTATAAAATCTGCTTTTTTGACTTTTCTCAGAAACAGTAATTTTCAACCTTATTTTTTTCACAGAAAAAGGTTCCCCGCATCGCTCATAGATTCATCTCTATATAAATGCTGAACGAGGCAAAGAACCTTTTGATATTTAACTTGTAACTATTCAGTAGACATTGTCCCGCGAGGTGTTTTGACATGAATATGTCAAAATCCCGAGACATACAAGCCAAAATGCATTTAATCGATAAAAAATCGCAAAGCGTGTTTTTATCGTTTAAATGCATTTTGGCTCGTAACTGTGAAGGTACTAACTTAACCTTTCACTGCACCGATCATCGCGCCCTGTGCAAAGTATTTCTGCACGAACGGGTATACACAGAGAATCAGAACGGTCTGTACCGGCCACAGTTTGGTGTCGTTGACATAGAATGCTCCTGCAAACCAGTCGTTCCAGCGATTTACTGCGGTATACAGTCCAACTACGGCGATTACCGGTTTACTTAACGGAAGCATGATTTTCAGGTAAGTCTGAAAGAATCCGCAGCCGTCCAGTTTGGCTGACTCTTCCAGGCTGTCCGGGATTCCTTCGAAGAAGGTTCGTACCATCAACAGATAGGTAACGCTCACCAGACTCGGAACCACGTAAACCCAGAAAGAGTTTAACAGGTGTAAGTTTTTGTACTGAATATAGGTAGGGATCATACCACCACCGAACAGCATGGTAAATGTGATCAGCATGGTGATGATCTTTCTTCCCGGCAGATCTTCCTGTTTCAGTGCATAACCTGCCAGAGTAGTTACCATTAAGCTTAAAAATGTTCCGATTACAGTTCTTGCGATCGTGATCACATAAGCTGTGGTACTACTTCCGTCTTTGAATACTTCTTTGAAGTTATCCATGGTGAACTGTCTCGGCCAGAACCATACGCCACCCCTCGCTGCATCAACTCCGTCGTTGAATGCCAGCGCCACTACGTTCAGACAGGGGAGCAGCTGTTTTTCTCACAATGGACATTTCTTCCGGCACCAGTGGAAAAATCTACACTCTGAAAAATGTCCAGTATTTTTTATAGATTTATCCACTCAAGTTCCGCACAAATCGGATAATGGTCGGAAAGCCATACTTCTTTGTCGCGGTCTTCCCATTTTTTTACACTGCGGCAGGTAAGTCCTGCATAGCCTTCTTTTGCTTTTTTGATATAAATATAATCGATCCGTTCCGGTTCATCTTCCGGTTCAAATCCGTGATAGGTAATGCCAATGCCCTCTGTATAGTTGACATAATCTGTCCGGCGTCAGTTGCATCTACTTTCTTCCGTATTTGCGACCATTATAGCAAATCTGTTTTTTTCCTATAATGTACAGAACTTTTAAAATAACTGGACTTTTCTACGAATTTTTTCAGACTATTGACATCGGCAACCGGTCTGTGTATTCTGAGAATATACAGTCGGTATCGTACCGGCTGCAAGGACAGAACACCTACAAATGAAAATGGAGACTACTATGGAAGAGATGAAAACCATTTACCAGGTAGAAGGAAAATTATGCAAAGACTTTATCGGTCAGATTTCCTACACCGTCTGCCTGGATCAGACTTACGGAGAACTGGATATTGAATTTTCTTTTGGACCGCAGCATTTCCGCCCGGAAGATGTGACCCCGGAACTGAAACAGCGCCTGCTTGACTACTGTAAAAAAGAATATGGTATGAAAGAAGGCACACCGGAGGAATGGGAAGATGCCGTGTATCACGGTATGAAAACCGAGATTCATACCATGGCAACCCTGAATGATACCTTCATCGGCAACATTCACAGACAGCTGACAACCCGACACATGCATTTTACCGCAACAGAAGCTACCGAAGGATGTATCCCACAGTCAACCATCGAAGGTGTATTAAAAGTAACCATCCTGGTATTTTCCGTGCTGCTGGATAACACCAACTACCTACTGACGGTACGCGCACGTTAAGGGAGGAACTTTTTATGTATAAAAGACTGGAATTACACAATCATACCAATGAATCCGACGCAGTATTTACCTGCAAAGAACTGACGGACTTTATGGTGGCAGACCAGGTGGATGCCTTCGCCCTGACTGATCACAACACCATATCCGGACATTGCAAAATTAAAAATTATCTGAAAGAGCATCCACAGCCAATCGACTTTATCCCCGGCATGGAATATACCACTTATTACGGACACATTCTCTGTCTGAACCTGACCGAGTATGTGCCGTGGGAAAATATCAACAGACACAAGCCGGAACTTCTCTTCCGGGCTGCCCGTAAAAAAGGAGCTCTGGTCGGCGTGGCACATCCATATTCCTTCGGATGGCCGTTCGCACAGGGCTGCCGTTTCGAGATGACGATCACGGATTATTCCTGCTGTGACTTCATCGAGATCTTCAACAACCCGGAACCGCTTCACGAAGTCAATGAAAAAGGAGTAAAACTGTGGGAAAATCTGGTGCTTTCCGGCGAAAAACTGGCTGCTACCTGTGGCATGGACCTTCATGGCAACAGCACCCTGCACGGACATTACTCCACCTACATCCAGGGCGAACCGCACGGCGATGTCTGCCAGGAACTCTCCGATGCGATCCATAACCAGTGTACCTGGGTATGCAAGGGACCTCTGCTGGAAGTACATAACGATGGAGAAGCACTTACCTTCACCATCCACCAGACCGGAAAACCGGGATACGAACCGCTCACCGGGGATGATTACAAGATCACCCTACGCACCAAAGATCGGGTCATCACCTGCAACGTCTCCGACCGGATCCCGCTGGCTTCTTTTGCAGAGCATGCTATTATTATCCCAATGCTTTTCGAGAAAGAAACCATTATCGAAAACCTCGTATGTACAAGCCCCGTGATGCATCTGTAAGACAGCATAATAAAAAAAGCTCCCTGTCAGTTTTTGACATGAACCTGTCAGGGAGCTTTTTTATTATGCTGTCTTATTTTTCATTTTTTCTGGGATATTCCGTCTGTTGCAAGAATTTCTTTCTTCCCCAGCATGCACACCACCAGTGCCAGGAATGTCATCACTATCCAGCTTCCTATCGTCACGTTCCAGCCTTTCTGTTCTACCAAAACACCGATCGTAAACGTGGATACCGCCGTTCCCACATATGCCATACCGTTCATAAAACCGGACACCGTTGATACCTTTCCGATCGCCTCATAGCGAAGCGGGAAGAAATTGACAAATATCGTGTTAACACCCATCATAGATGCCGTTGTCATCGCAAACAGTACAATGTTCACTGTCTGATACAAAATCTTTGCATCTTTCCCCTGACCCTTATACACAATAACATTGTAAGTGGCACTCCTTATAATCAGAATATAGCATAATAGCATAACGAAAAACACCGGAACCCTGATCTCTCAAGTGTTCCGGTGCCCCTGCCAAGGAGTCGAAGCGACGGGATTCGAACCCACGACCTCTGCGTCCCGAACGCAGCGCTCTACCAAACTGAGCCACGCTTCGATATTTAATTATTGCTCATCAGCAATAACTATTATATATGATAAAATTTTATTTGTCAATAAAATTTTTCATTTTTATATTTATACCTCCAAGCTTTTCTGCCTTGCGGCATAAAAAAGCTCCCCCAGTTGGACTCGAACCAACGACA
>UMAO01061805.1_pt1 | contig 16184 bp, 15 predicted proteins | sample 1963741 | NCBI WGS metagenome assembly UMAO01 (sample SAMEA4835919, study PRJEB28245) | human gut metagenome | biome: gut microbiome; material: fecal sample | place: Denmark | collected 2008
TTCTATGGAGATTCCGTCTGGTAAAAAACAGAAACTTTTATTTATGCAAGACATAACAAAGGTAGAAGTTTTGCAGGGATTTATTGCCAGAAATATAAATGATACGAGGTATGCGTCAAGGGTGGTCCTTAATGCCTTGCAAGATTATTTTATGGCGAAAGAGACAAATACGAAAGTAAGGGTTATACGAGGAAGTTTTACCAGTCAACTTCGTAAAGTATTGCAATTGGAAAAAGATAGAGAGGAATCATTCAGTCATCATGCGGTCGATGCGATGATTATGTGCTATTCACAAATGGGATTTGATGTTTACCATAAGATGCAAATGGAGATTGTGGATGAAGAGACCGGCGAGATATTTAAAGTCGGTGAATTTGATCGTGTAATGAGTAATAAAGTTTACAATGAAATGATGTATCAAAATAAACTTATTACTATAAGGAAGAACATTGCGGCGGCTAAGGAAAAAACTAAATATTGGCATAAGGTGGACAAAAAGGCAAATCGGTCCCTTGGTAACCAGACCATTCGTGGAACACGGAACAAAAATGGAAAGGTAATTAAAATTAATAAGTTAGATTTGTATGATATTAGTGATGTAAAGAGGTTTAAGGAGAAAATAAAAAAGGGAAAAGAAAGTAGCTTTTTGATGTTTGAAAAGGATCCTAAAACATGGGAACAACTAATGTTACTGATGAGTGATTATGCAGATTCTCCGAATCCGTTGCAAGATTATTTGGAAGAAACCGGTGATTATTTTCGTAAATATGCAAAGAAACATAATGGACCGAAAATACAGTGCATAAAATATTATGACGGTGAGGTAAAAAGTTGTCTTGATATATCTCATAAATATGGGTTCTCCAAAGGAAGCAAAAAAGTTATATTGGAAGGCATCAATCCTTTTAGAATGGATGTTTATTGTAATGAAAAGAAAAAGGAGTATATTCTTGTTGGAGTAAAATACGCCGATCTAAAATATACTCAAGGAAGGTATGTAATAGATGAAGATGCGTATACCCAAATTCTTCGTAACGAAAAAATGATACAGAATGACCAAGTGTACACTGATGTGGAAGAAAACGGATATGAGTTCCAAATGTCTTTCTACAAGAATGAGATTATACAATATGAAAAAGATGGCGAGTTTTTTACAGAACGCTTTTCGTCTAGAACAATGCCTAATAAAAAGAATTATATTGAAACGAAACCTGTAGATAGGCCAAAGTTTGGAGAAAAAAAGCAAAATCTTGTAGGGTTATCAAAAACAAATTTGATAGAAAAGATTAGAACAGATATATTGGGAAATAGATACAAAGCGAATAAAGAAAAATTTTCATTGTGGGTTGACTTATATTGATAAAAGTAGTATCATGAGAGTGTAGATTTTACGATAACTCAATTCTTTTAGATCTACTAAAACAAGGCTTTATGCCGAAATCAAGGACACCGACGGGTGTCCTTTTTTTGTGGAAAATTGGGAATGAGTACAAGGGAGGTAAAGTATGGGATTTCGTGTAGTGCTATTGGAGAATGAAGTACAGATTCGTTTGAAATTAGATAATTTAATTGTGAGAAAAGAAGAAAAAGATATTTGGATTCCACTAAGTGATATATCTATGTTGGTAATCGATAACATGCGTATTACTGTTACAGCCAGAGTAATGGCATCTCTTGCTAATTATAACATAGGGGTAATTTGGTGTGATCAGAATCACTTACCAATTGGTTTCTATTGTTCGTATGACAATCATAGCCGTATATCTAAACAAATCAGGTATCAGATTGCGTGGAAGAGCGAGGATTATGATAGGATTTGGGAGGATATTGTAAAATCAAAAATACAAAATCAGTACGGAGTACTCCAAAAATTGGAAAAAAATCAACAAGTAGTCGATTCTATGAAAATTTTTTGCCAAGAAGTGGAACCGGGGGATTTACATAACAGAGAGGCTCACGCTGCTAAAATTTATTTTAATGAATTAATGGGAACAACCTTTTCCAGGGGGAACGAGGATATTCTATTGAATGCAGCGTTAGACTATGGATATAGTATCATTCGTTCATATATAGCCAAATTATGTGTAGGGTATGGATTAAACTGTCAGCTTGGAATTCATCATAGGAGTGAGTATAATCGATACAATTTAGTAGATGATCTGATAGAACCGTTTCGACCATTTGTTGATTACTACGCTTATATTTTATTAGGGGATGCTAAGTTTTTTACCGGGGAGCATCGGCATCGGCTTATTAATATGTTAAATCATGTATGTGTATATAATAAAAAGAACATGTATTTGTGCAATGCACTTGAAAAGTATGTGGAGAATTATGCGGCCATATTGATGGGACGAACAAACGAATTAGTGTTTCCGGATGTAAAAGAGTACTGGGGGAAGGATAAGTGAAATATCAAGTTATGAGAGTTATATGTATGTTTGACCTGCCAATGGACACGGCAAAAGAAAAACGAATTTATCAATTGTTTCGTAAAGGATTGATTAAAGAGGGATTTGTTATGATGCAATATTCGGTGTATGTAAGAACCTGTCCTACTAGAGAATATGCCAAACGGCTGGAAAAAAGAGTGGAGGGAATTGCACCAGAAAAGGGAAATGTCAGATTGTTGACTGTAACAGAAAAACAGTATACTGAAATGAAGATAATCGTGGGAAGCAAAAATACAACGGAGCGAACAATAGGTTCAGAAAGGTTGCTGATTTTATGAAAGTAACGGTGCAGGAAAATGAAAAAACATATGAGTTGAATTTTTCGGATATAACACAACTATGTGGAATTAATTTTGTTTTAAAGAACTATGTGATTGAATCATTATGTAAGCATTTTTCGCACGAAAAATATTTGGAATATGAGGAGAAGATGGTTGAAAATGTAAAGATTAATGGTGAGATTTTGGGGAGAAACTATTATGATATTATTAGAATAAAGGGGCGTAGTGATCTATTAAATCAAATAAAGATAACGAAAACAAGTTTTTTCGCAAAATATCTTGCAAAGGAATTGGAAAATTTTGATTGTCAGATTGAAGTGGCACAAGTTGTAAGTTACATTAATTCATTGTTTGATAATGTGAATGAACATTTTTATAATCAAGGTGTACAAATTCAATTGGAATACTCAGAGGTGGCCTTGCTGGATATGATTCAGAAATGTGAGTTGACATTTGAAAATAATAAAAAATTGGGGGAGATGTCAAATTATACATTACTTCAACAATTTTTGATGTTGATAAAAAATTATAATGAAAAGATGCCCGCTTCAAGAATTGTTATTATTGAAAATATAGATCATTTGGTTTCGTATGATAAATTCGAAGATATATATAAGGATATGATGGGGATTGCTAAACAAAGCAATATAAAATTTGTTTTGAGTTCAAGCATTGAAGGATATGTTATGGTTGAAGATGAGAATATAGAGGGAATTAATATAATTAATGACCAAGTATTTGTTATGCCGGATTTGGAACATATAATGGAATATATTCATAGTAATTATCCGATGGGAAGAATATTTTCAAAAGAGGAAGTATTACAAAATCTAAGGGCTGTGGCACAGAATATAGGTAGAGAAAATTATGCTTTCTCGCTTCAAAGAGATATTATTTTGAAAATGTTGAATGGAACTATTTGCGTCGATATTGACAGTTGCGGGACATATTCTGTGCCAGAATTGGCTTTTTTATTCAGAGGAGATGTGGTATAATGAAGAAGAGTTATCGTAGATAGGTGCTAGAATTTGATATTTTAGTACCTAGAAGAATTGAGTTATCGTAAAACAAGGACAATAGTAAAAGAGACAACCAAACCATTTTAGTACCTAGAAGAATTGAGTTATCGTAAAACCAAATAACCCCATTACCTCAATAAGATACGAATTTTAGTACCTAGAAGAATTGAGTTATCGTAAAACTATAATTTATTTATCTCTTTTATGTTCATCATTTTAGTACCTAGAAGAATTGAGTTATCGTAAAACGAATCCAACTCATTATATAAGTCACACGCCATTTTAGTACCTAGAAGAATTGAGTTATCGTAAAACCACATCCTGTTGAATCAATCCGTGGATGGTATTTTAGTACCTAGAAGAATTGAGTTATCGTAAAACTGGTTCGGTATAACAGAATGACAATAGCAGATTTTAGTACCTAGAAGAATTGAGTTATCGTAAAACCTGAACAGTTTTCACTAAATCTAAAAACCATTTTAGTACCTAGAAGAATTGAGTTATCGTAAAACTCTTATTTGTATCAGACTTAATAACTTTCTATTTTAGTACCTAGAAGAATTGAGTTATCGTAAAACGACACGGCAGGTACCTACTTCTGGAGTCCGATTTTAGTACCTAGAAGAATTGAGTTATCGTAAAACACAAAAATATATCCATTATTCCACCTCCTCATTTTAGTACCTAGAAGAATTGAGTTATCGTAAAACTGGGTATACCCACCCCTAAACAAGTACCGTATTTTAGTACCTAGAAGAATTGAGTTATCGTAAAACCAGTAGAATTTAGAGCCATACCATATAGAGATTTTAGTACCTAGAAGAATTGAGTTATCGTAAAACTCTTTACTATTCCTCTCCCGGATCAATGTATTTTAGTACCTAGAAGAATTGAGTTATCGTAAAACTCGTCATTATCTTGCTTATCTTTCGGTGTATTTTAGTACCTAGAAGAATTGAGTTATCGTAAAACAATGGACATGATAAGATCAAACACAATTCTATTTTAGTACCTAGAAGAATTGAGTTATCGTAAAACAATAACTGCATACAGCACTAAAGCAACCACATTTTAGTACCTAGAAGAATTGAGTTATCGTAAAACAAATGGTACGGATGCCGGTACTTTTTCTGTATTTTAGTACCTAGAAGAATTGAGTTATCGTAAAACGGCTTAAGGAATCAAGCCCTTGACGATGTATTTTAGTACCTAGAAGAATTGAGTTATCGTAAAACCGTCGAAACCGACAAGAAAATCGCAGTGAATTTTAGTACCTAGAAGAATTGAGTTATCGTAAAACCTTCCTTGCTGTCCTGTGGTTACCAATATATTTTAGTACCTAGAAGAATTGAGTTATCGTAAAACGCATATGTTTGAATCTGTGCGCTGTTGAGTATTTTAGTACCTAGAAGAATTGAGTTATCGTAAAACTAACAGTTGGGTAGATAGATGCGTTGCATGATTTTAGTACCTAGAAGAATTGAGTTATCGTAAAACCATACTGAATAGCCGCTTCATGCTCAATCATTTTAGTACCTAGAAGAATTGAGTTATCGTAAAACCCGTATGCTGGTAAGTGGCCGCGTTCAGAAATTTTAGTACCTAGAAGAATTGAGTTATCGTAAAACTCCTCGTTCATCAATGCTCGCCCATCCACATTTTAGTACCTAGAAGAATTGAGTTATCGTAAAACCATAAGCACAGCAATCTAACCACAGAGGAATTTTAGTACCTAGAAGAATTGAGTTATCGTAAAACTACTGATTGATCTGGACCCTCAGATGAACAATTTTAGTACCTAGAAGAATTGAGTTATCGTAAAACCCACGTCAATGAGCATATGGGCGTATGTATATTTTAGTACCTAGAAGAATTGAGTTATCGTAAAACATAGAGAACAAAAAACTGAGTTAGTGAGGTATTTTAGTACCTAGAAGAATTGAGTTATCGTAAAACCTGACTAATATGAGTCCGATCACACTAAATATTTTAGTACCTAGAAGAATTGAGTTATCGTAAAACTGCACAAAACATAACAGCAACATCCATGAATTTTAGTACCTAGAAGAATTGAGTTATCGTAAAACATATCTCTAATTTCCTTTGGGTGATTGATAATTTTAGTACCTAGAAGAATTGAGTTATCGTAAAACGCTTTAACGCCTGTCCCTCAGCAATCGTATATTTTAGTACCTAGAAGAATTGAGTTATCGTAAAACAGTAGAAGCTGGTATAAAGATGGGAAAAGTATTTTAGTACCTAGAAGAATTGAGTTATCGTAAAACCAAGTGCTGGTAGTGCTAGTTCGGCATCTAATTTTAGTACCTAGAAGAATTGAGTTATCGTAAAACTACAGTGGCTCGTTATGTCAAATAGTGGCCATTTTAGTACCTAGAAGAATTGAGTTATCGTAAAACAATGAGCCAGATGGATAAAATAAAGCACCTATTTTAGTACCTAGAAGAATTGAGTTATCGTAAAATGTGAATCACGCAGTGTTTTAATTTGTTGCACTTTTGAAGCAGGCGAGTACAGATAGTTCTAAGATGGTGGAGGTTATCGTTATATGAGAAAAAACTAATTGAGAGGAATGGAGAATCTTGATATAATTAAATACAGTGATTTTAAAAAGTTTATAGTTTCTCGCTAAAATGGTAAAAATGAAATTGTGACACCACTGGTGACACAAATTAGCTGGACGAATTACTTGCTGATAATGTCGGGATGCAAGACAGATGAGGAAAGAGAGTCCTATATTCGTCTATGCATCAAGGAAAATTATTCTAAAAGACAGTTGGAGAGACAGTTAGACAGTGGATATTATGAAAGATATATGTTATCAAAGGAAACTTTGTTACCAGAATCAGTTAAAAATTGGGAGAAAACCCATTTTTAGATTCATAAATTATGGAATTTTTGTCTTGAAGCATTGGATAGACAGGTGAAAAAAGAGAATGAAAATCCTAGTGTAGGGTTGCTTTTGTGTGCAGCTAAGAATGATGAGGTGGTAGAGTATGCTATGAGCAGAACTATGTCACCGATGTTGGTATCACAGTATCAGTTACAGTTACCAGATAAGGCGGTTCTTGAAAAAAATTGCAACAACTGGTTAATATTCCACAGATTGAGGATTAAGAGAAACTTATAAAATAATTTCTACAACACGAAACGAATTCATAGCCATTGCGATTACATGTCGCCGGATGAATTTGAACGAGTATATGAGAAGTCACATACTAAGGCTGAACTTTTGGCAGGTTAAAATGGGAGAAATTTCTCATTTTAACTTGTACTAAATCTTGACATAGGACCATTCACATTATCATAAGAAAAATGAAAGGATTTTCAGTGTAACAGCTGGAAGTCCTTTTTTTAGGACTTAATATGTGGGAAAATGGGGAGGAAGAGGAGGGGAGGAAGCTTTTGGTGGAATCATTAGCAGAAGATGTGTAGATGAAGGAGGAGATTTGTTATGAAGAAATTCTCAGGAGAAAAAATGATCATTGTGGCAGTAACGGCAGCATTTTTGGTTTTGATCGGTGCCTCGGTCTGGAAGGCGACAGACGCAGATGACTTAGAGAAAGGCAGTGTAACAGCTTCGCCCACAGAAAACACCCAATATGATGATAGTACTGAAAGTAATTCATATGATGAGGACGAGACAGAGGATTTTTACGTTCCTACGAGTACACCCACACCAACAAACTACAGTTATGGCAGTAGCAAGAAGAATAGTTCGGCCAAGAAGAACTCATCCACAAAGAGTTCTTCTAAGAAAAGCAACCCTTACAAAAATTATGATGAAGGGTATGATGATGTCTATATGGATGATGACTATGACCTTGATCGCTACAACAAGGACAGAGATTACGCAGATGGGGTAGATGATGCGGAGGAAGACGAAGAGGAATATGGGGAGGACTGGTGATGGGGAGAAATGTTATAACTAAAAAAGCATTAACGCTAGAACAATTTACCGGTCTTGTAAAGGAAAAATATCTTGAGTTAGGTCCGGCAGAAAGTGACAAAGATGCACTGAATTATTTTTGGGGTGACGAAGCACAAAATCACATCAAAACAGAATATAAAAGTTCGCTAGAAGATTTTAACAATGGTGAATTAGGACTGGAAACGTTCCGTATAGGTGAAGTTGGAAAAGTAGCATACTGTTTGTTCATGATGTATGAGTAGAGTGAAAAAATATTTTGTTTATAGAGGTGATTAACTAGGGAAATTATGTTGATAAAAAAGGAGTGTAAAAACATGGATTTAAAACAGGTTATTTCATTTGCACAGAAAAACGGATACGAAACAGTCGAAAAACTGAATAACTGGAACGGTTACGAATGCTATGAACCTATCATGGATTCAAAGAAAGAAACCGAACTGGGACCGCCTCTCCTGATCCTTGTCAAAGGAGATAAAATCCGAATGTCAACACCGGATGAGGCATTTCAACAGCTGGATGAGTGCTATCCAGAGGAAGACGAAAGTGACGGATATGAGGCTAAAGAAGAAAAAAGAACAGCCTGGGAAATAATAAAAGAACTTGAGAAAAAGTACAAAGAGGATGATGAAGCGATGGAAGATATCGAACGGCTGAAAGAGGATATAAAATATCTTGAAGATATGGAAAAGGACCCTAACTATGATGGAACTACCCCACTTGGATTAGCATTAGATTTGGAATCAACATTAGAAATGTGGAACTAATAAATACGCAGGTTGATCGTAATGAAGATTTAATGTGCATTTATTGATTAATAAGAAAAAGAAGGTAATTACGATGGTCAAACTGTGTTAGGAAGGGCGTTAGAAGTAAGAGGAAGGAGAAACAAAAATGGGAGAAAAAATACCAACAATTGAGGAGTTCACAGAGTTAGTAAAAAAAGATTATTTAGCACTAAATGAAGCTATTAGTGAGGATGAAGCAATGCGATATTTCAATAGTGAAGAAGCACAATCTCATATCAAGTTAAGCTATGAGAGTGACATGAGAAAATTCAAAAATGGTGAAATCGGTGTAAATGGATTTACCAGCGGAGTAGCGTACTGTTTGTTTATGATGTATGAGTAGAGTGAAAATATTTTGTTCATAGAGGTGACCGATTAGGATATCGAACGGCGGAAAGGGGAGTGCCAGAGGAAGAACAATTGAAATATTTTACCAGTGAAGTAAGAGGAGAGAGGAGAGGCAACTATTTGAGCAGAGGAAAATACGGAAATCCTAAGACTGCCAGTAGATTTATATGCTGTAAGCATCTAGGAGAGAATTTTATAGGTCAAGGCATACAACGAGGCGGCAGACAAAGAAAAAAATATCATATTAAGGATTTGTTTTGTCTGCAATGTGCTTGTGTGACAAAATGTATAGAGTTGCGATGGTGTGATGATTATGAAAAGGTAATGGAACAAGCGGATAAATTACATAAAGATATATATGAAGGGGATTACTGTGAATACATATGAGATGTCAGATATCCATGGATGTTATGACAAATTTCTCTATTATGATATAATAGGGTCCAAAGCGGGATTTTGATCAAACTCAGCCAGGGGATATATGGGAATTTAAGAAAAACATAGAGGGTAGACAATTTTATGTAAAACTTAAAATTCAAAGTCGAAATGGAAGGGATGTCCTCAAATGCCTAAGTTTTCATGAGGATGAATATTGTTAGGAGGTAAGAACAATGATGGAATATTGTGATGTATGCGGAAAAGAAGTTGAAACCCAGGTTATCACCAGACAGGAAACATATGTTGTTGTTTTTTAAAAATCCAGAAAATATGAAAACCTACCTTATGGAAAACGAAGTTGTGATTGATGAAAGACAGAAAGCGAAACTTTGGGAGCATTTTGACATACTTTTTGGGAAAAATATCTGCTGATCATATTGCACATATTGAGGTTATGTATGATAATGGATATGAAAAGCATCAGGTAATTTCTGATTGCGATATGCCGAAAGATCTACAGTTAAACTAAACAAAAGAAAGGATCCTTACAATGAACAAAAACAAAAAAAACTTTATCACTCTAAAACCCGTAGCTGTATTCACAGCCGCAGCCATTACCATCACGGCGGGCGCCTGTCTTTCTCAGCCATCCAATGCCAAAGCGGCTTCCCGCACAGCAGTGGTATCAAGTATCAAAGGCAACACTCTCAAGTACCGCAAGTGCGTCAACAACACCCGGTTAAAGGGAAAAGAGGACTGGCAGTGGGAGAATCTGGTAGGATATGGCAAGTTAAAGAAAGTGACCCTTGTCAAGAACTGCCGTTTTTATTTTCTGAGTATGTATGACCTAAAGACCTTGAAAAAGACCTCCAGGAAAGCATTTAAGAGGGAGATCAAAACCACCTATAAAACGGCTAAAAACCATGAGAACGGAGTAGTCTTTTACAGCGGAATGGCAGTGAAACTGACCATCAAAAACGGTAAATGTACGAAAGTAGTACAGCAGTATCAGCCATAATTATAAAAGGAGTGAGTGCAATGAAATATGTTTCATTAAAAGACAGTGAGAAGAAGGCATCCCGGCTTGTGTATGGCACAGGCAACAATGCTATTATGGGAGACGATGAAGGAAGGGCGAAGGACTGCATCCAGAGGGCATTTGACCACGGTTTCACTGTGTTTGACACCGCCTATGCCTATGGAAAAGCGGAGCATAACTTTGGTCTGTGGCTGGCGGGATCCGGCCGGAGAGAGCAGGTTATCATCCTGGACAAAGGATGTAATCCCGGTCAGGAAGGCTCTGCCGATGAGATGTCGCAGGACTTGATCCGCCAGCAGTGTGAAGAGTCCAGACAACGACTCCAGACGGACTATGTGGATTATTACATTCTGCACCGGGACGACCCGGAGTACCCGGTGGGAGCGGTCATGGAAGTGCTGAATGAACTGCAGGAAGAGGGAAAGGTGCGGCACTTTGGTGTGTCCAACTGGACCTGGCAGAGAATCCAGGAGGGAAATAAATATGCTGCAGACCACGGCCTCAAGGGTTTTCAGGCTCTTAGCCCTGCCTACAGTCTGGCGGAGTTTGTCCACGATCCATGGGGAAGAAGTATTACGTTGTCTGGAGCAGCCAATGAGAAAATGAGGGAAGCTTATTTTCAGTCTGGTCTGCCGGTGTTTACCTATTCTTCTCTGGCCAGAGGCTATCTGTCCGGCAAGTTTGTAACAGATGGGGACAGACCCATCGAAGATTGTCTTTGGTGGGCACCCATCAAAGAATATGATTGCCCGGAGAACAGACAGAGACTCCACCGGGCAGAAGAAATGGCACGAAAAAAAGAACTGACGGTGTCCCAGATTGCTTTAGCCTGGCTGTTACACCAGAGTGACAATCTGTTTCCTATCGTCAGTCCTTCTTCAACCTCTCATATGGAAGAGGTTATACAGTCGCTTACTGTCCCGTTGACACAAAAGGAGCAAAACTGGCTCCTCATGGGTCAGTGATCGTAACTCATCAATTTCAACGGGCCGGATAAAAGAATGGCACCGCCGACTATGTTTCCCAGCGTGACAACGATCATGTTTCGGATCACATCGGCGGTGCTCATAATATCCGGGCACAGCGCATAGCCGATAGTGAAAAATCCCATGTTGGCGATGCAGTGTTCAAAGCCTGAGATAACGAAACAGGAAATGATACAAAAGATCAGTACCAGTTTACCGCACTCGCTTTTCATCCGTGTGCCGGTCCATACGGCCAGACATACCAGAAAGTTACAGAGGATACCACGCAGGAAAAGCTCCGTGGTGGATGCGCTCATTTTTCCCGGCAGGATCACGCGGTAATAAGCCGTCATGGTCTGGCGGGCAGCACCGCTGGCGGTAAAGATTAGTGAAAGGACCACACAGCCTAAGAAGTTTCCTACATAACTAAGTCCCCACACCTTCAGAAGATCCTTCAGGGATACTTTCTTATTATAAAATCCTAATGCCATCGTCAGGTTGTTGCCGGTAAAAAGTTCTCCGCCAATGAAAACTACTAGTCCGATGGCGATGGGGAACAAAAGAGCTCCTACTACTTTGGCAATCTCCGGATAACGGCCATACAGAACGGAAGCGGTTACGTTGGATAAAAGAATGGCAACCACGATCCAGAACCCGGCCATAATGGCACGGACAAAAAAGATACCGGTGTGATGATTGCACACATCCACTTTGTTGACAGCGGCAGACGATATAGTGTCTATATCTTGTGTAAACATATAGTTACCTCCCAAGGTGATTGATTTCATCTCACAGTATAGCATCTTTTACACAATAATACAAATTTTTGCTTTGAAATTTGTGCATTTATATGATAATATAAACCTGTATGAAAAAAATTAAGGAGAGGATTCATGGCGAAAGAAAAAATCGAAATGCTTGTAGTATTGGATTATTTGACACTTCTACCGAATCGAAGCGGATTATATTCCTTTTACTCAGGGCTATCTATTCAGGAATATGTAACAGCCATGTTTCTGGATATCGATAATTTTAAGCGCGTCAATGATACCTATGGACATCAGGTGGGAGATGAACTTCTGAAGGCAGTTACCAAAGATTTGCAGGAGATCGTGCCGGATGCCTATATTGCACGGATTGGTGGAGACGAATTCGTGATTTTGATCATTGGACAGAGAGAAAAATACGAGATACTAGAAGTGGCCGAAGAGATTTGTGATTCAGTAGAACGGCTGGCTGTGTCGCCGGAAGTTCGTTCAGTGATCTCCCTGAGCGTGGGAGTGCTGTTAAATGAAAAGGCAGAGACTACTATTGATGATGTATTGTTCAAGAGTGATTCGGCTATGTATTACTCGAAGAAGACAGGTAAGAACCGCTATACATTCTACGAGCAGATCCAGGAAGAGATGGAGTTTAAAGCAAAAGTAGAAAGTTCTATGCAGCAGGCTATAGAGGATAATGAATTTAAGATTTATTTTAAGCCCATCATGAACATTGTCCGTTCCCGTATTGAGGCAGTGGAAGCGTCCATCCGCTGGTTCCGCAAAGATGGAGAGATCTGGAGCCCGGGACGGTTCTTGTCTATTATGGAAGAGAATGGCTTTGTTACTGTGTTGGAACGGCATGCTTTTGAGCGGCTTTGCTGGATGAAGGATAAGTACAAAGATATGGAATGTTCCCATATGCCTACCGGAGTGAATATGTCCAGGAAACATTTGTATCGCCGGAGTTTTGTAAAGGAACTGGTGGATATCACTGAGAAATATGGTGTCAGCCCATCCGAGTTTGTCATTGAGATTGCAGAAATTCACGCCGTAGACAAAGAGATTTTGCAGAGAACAATTCTGGAGTTAAAGAAGGCAGGATTTGGTGTGGCCATTGATAACTTTGGAGCAGGCTACTCATCGCTGGCACTTCTTGCTACTACTGAGGCAGATATGCTGAAACTGGATGAGAATTTTCTGGGAACCGTACAGGATGGCAAGAGCCGGGATATCATCATTGAAAACCTTATTAAGATGGCCAAGGGGCTTCATATGAACCTGGTAGTAGAAGGCATTAAGACAAAGCAGCAGGAGCAGTTTCTGGCAGGAGCAGGCTGTGAACTGGCAGAGGGTGTATACTATGCCGGTGCTTTGAACCAGGAAGAGTTTAATAAGTTTTATGAAGAGCATAAAGAAGCTGATGCCAAGGTAGTATCGTATCATTTTAATGGCAATCTGGATGACGAAAATGGAAAGAACAGTGGTACGGTCAGTGGAGAGATTGGCTATGGAAAGGGAATCGTAGATTCCGTAGGAAGTCTGAAACTGCCGGGAGGAGAACAGATGACCAATGTGGTCCATCTTCCGAAGACGATTCTTGGCAACGAGAGCTATTCCGTTTCCCTGTGGGTGAAGGCAGACCGGTTAAACAACTGGACCTCCGTCATTATGGCAAACTCCAACATCGGATTTGCCAGTCTGATACCATATGGATGGCAGAAACTTTCTATGTTCCGTATCAAAGATACCAGGCTGGACGAGAGTGGTGGATGGTATGATGCTTTGGGCGAGGAATTTTACGCAAAAGAATGGACTCATTTCTGCGCCACCTACAATTCCGTTACGGGTCTGAGCCGCATTTATCAGAACGGCAGGCTGGTAGGAAGTGTGGACAATACACTGGCTCTTACTAACCACAAGATTGTAGTGCTGGGCGGGGATTATTATAAACCGTCTTTCCAGGGGGAAGTAAGTGAACTCAGTATTTATAACTGTGTATTGATGGAAAATGAAGTAAAGAAGATATACGATCACTATGCAAAAGACCCTACTTTCAGGGGGAAGAAGCAGTAAAAAGTGATAGATAAGAGACCGCTGCGGGCAAGGGAAGGCTGCAGCGGTCTTTGTAAGTCATAAGGAATATATTTGCAAAAAGGAGAACGAAATGAAAGACAGACGCTTGAAGATGGATCATATAACTCTGGGTGTGTGCTATTATCCGGAGCACTGGCCGGAGGATATGTGGCAGGCGGACTTGCAGGAAATGAAGCGGTGCGGCATTGAGGTGATCCGTATTGCGGAGTTTGCATGGAATAAGTTTGAGCCGCAGGAAGGTGTGTATACATTTGATTTTTTTGACCGCTTTATGGAAGTGGCGGAAAAGAAGGGCATGAAAGTGATCTTTTGTACCCCGACCGCCACGCCGCCTCTGTGGCTGACGGAGAAGTATCCGGAAGTTCTCAATGCGGATCTGGATGGTAATACATATTATCACGGCACCCGCAGGCATTATAATCTGACTTCGCCGGTGTACTGGGAATTTTCAAGAAAGATCACGGAAAAACTGGCTGAGCATTATGTGAACCATCCCCGGATCATTGGCTGGCAGCTGGACAATGAGATCAACTGTGAGATGGATGTGTATTATTCCGAAAGCGATCACACTGCCTTCCGTCGATATATGAAGAAAAAATACGAGACGCTGGAACGGCTCAATGAGGCTATGGGGACGGTGTTCTGGAACCAGACTTATACGGATTGGGAGCAAGTTCACCTTACCAGACGGACCAACACATACGGTCAGACCAATCCGCATTTCCAACTGGAAGAAAAACGCTTTATTGCGGCATCTGCAGCAGAGTTTTTCCACATTCAGAGTGAGGTGATCCGGAAGTGGCAGAAAAAATATGGCAGAGAGGATCAGTTTATTACTACCAATGGACTGTTCCGTCACATTGATTACCAGCAAGTGGTGGATGAGTCTATGGACTTTATTACTTTTGACAATTACCCTGCCTTTGCCTATGAAAATATTTTGGTGCCGGAGCAGACCAATGGCATGAAAGACCGCAATTCTTCCCAGATGCTGGCAAGAACAAGGAGTATTTCTCCCGTCTTTGGCATTATGGAACAGCAGTCGGGGGCCGGTGGATGGAACTGCCGTATGATGATGCCTATGCCAAAGCCGGGACAGATGCGTCTGTGGTCTCTGCAGGCCATTGCTCACGGTGCAGATTTTGTCAGTTATTTCCGCTGGCGTACCGCTACAGTAGGGACGGAAATCTACTGGCACGGGCTTCATGATTATGACAACCGGGAAAACCGCCGTGTCAGAGAACTGATCCAGACGGCAGAAACGGTGAAAAAAATCAGCCCTTATGTGACCGGACAGTTATTCCGGGCACCGATAGCCATTTTGATCGATTATGACAATGAATGGGACGGAGAAAATGACATTTGGCACGGACCGCTCCGGGAAAAGAGTATGGACGGATTGTTCTGTGCCCTGCAGAAGACTCACATACCGTACGATCTGGTTAATTTGAGAGAGGATGTAACGCCGGAAGATCTGGCTCGCTATCAGGTGGCTTTTTATCCGCATAGCACTATTTTTACAAAGAGACAGAAAGAGGTACTGGAAAAAGCAGTGGAAATGGGACTTACCCTGCTGTTTGGATGCCGCAGCGGCTACAAAGATGAGACAGGCAGGTGCTACACCATGCCGATGCCTGGTTATGTGGGTGAACTGACCGGTTGTCAGGTGGAAGAGTACACCTATGTATCACACTTTGATACGGAGGTCTGTATAGCATGGCAGGACAAACAGGTAGGAGCCAGAGAGTTTCACGATGTGCTGGAAGTGACGGACGGACAGGTGGAGGCTGTTTTTTCCGGCAGGGGATGCCATTATGACGGAAAACCTGCCATTGTGTCTAAAAAGACAGGAAAAGGCTGTGCTTATTATGTAGGGACTATTTTTACGGAAGAACTGGCACGGATGATCGTAGAAACCATGGAACTTACAAAACTAAGCCCGGCATACGGCGAGATAAAACTGCCGGAGACTGTGGAATTGTGCCGTCGCGGAGATGTGACATTTTTATTGAATTATGAAGAGACACCTGCCAGGATCTGCCTGAAGGAACGAAAGATAGATCTGCTTACAGGGAAAGAGGTGCAGGGGGAGACAGAGATACCGGCCAG
>UMAO01054858.1_pt1 | contig 16147 bp, 10 predicted proteins | sample 1963741 | NCBI WGS metagenome assembly UMAO01 (sample SAMEA4835919, study PRJEB28245) | human gut metagenome | biome: gut microbiome; material: fecal sample | place: Denmark | collected 2008
TTCAACTGGCATTAAGAATGGTTGATCAATTGGTCTTTCTGGTGTTGGGATATAGCTATCAACAGCTTCCATTAATTCTTTCATTGGAGCATATACAGGATCGTTAGGATCTGTAGATGTGCTTTCTAGAACTGCTAATGAAGAACCTTTTATTACTGGAATATCATCTCCTGGGAAACCATATTCTGATAATAAGTCTCTAACTTCCATTTCAACTAATTCTAATAATTCTGGGTCATCAACCATATCACATTTATTTAAGTAAACAACGATGTATTTAACACCAACTTGTCTAGCTAATAAGATGTGTTCTCTTGTTTGTGGCATTGGTCCATCAGCTGCAGATACAACTAATATAGCACCATCCATTTGAGCAGCACCTGTAATCATGTTTTTAACATAGTCAGCGTGTCCTGGGCAGTCAACGTGTGCATAGTGTCTGTTATCTGTTTCATATTCTACGTGTGCTGTGTTAATTGTGATTCCTCTTGCTTTTTCTTCTGGAGCTCCGTCGATTTGATCATAAGCTTCGAATTTAGCTTTTCCTAATAATGATAAATATTTTGTAATAGCTGCTGTTGTTGTTGTTTTACCATGGTCAACGTGTCCGATTGTACCGATGTTAACGTGTGGTTTGTTTCTTTCAAATTTTGCTTTTGCCATTTTAAAATCCTCCTTATTTTAGTTAGCTGTTCTTTTTGAACATAGCTACTTTATTTTAAAATTTAATAACGTAAATTATTTATTGCACTTGCATTTTACAACATTTTTATTAAAAATGCAAGTACTTTTATTAAATATATATTTTCGTTTATTCCTATCGATATAAAATCGTTATATTGCTATTCAGCTTTTTTTCTAGAAGCAACGATAGCTTCAAGAACTGATTTTGGAACTTCTTCATAATGAGAAGGTTCCATAGAGTATGAACCTCTACCTTGTGTTTTAGAACGTAAGTCTGTTGCATAACCAAACATTTCTGATAATGGAATAAATGCATGTATTTCTTGCATTCCATCGTTTGCATCCATACCTTCCATTCTACCTCTTCTAGAGTTTACATCTCCAATAACATCTCCCATGTATTCTTCTGGAACTGTTATTTCAACTTTCATAATTGGCTCTAAGATAACTGATTTAGCCTGTTTACATCCTTCTTTGAATGCCATAGAAGCAGCTATTTTGAACGCCATTTCTGAAGAGTCAACTTCGTGGTATGAACCATCAACTAATGAAACTTTGAAGTCTATAACTGGGTAACCAGCTAAGATACCACTTTCAGCAGCTTCTCTCATACCTTGTTCAATTGGTTTAATATATTCTTTTGGAACAGCTCCTCCAACGATTTTGCTTTCGAATTCTATTCCTTTACCTGGCTCTAATGGTTCCATTTCAAACCAAACGTCACCATATTGTCCTTTACCACCAGATTGACGAATAAATTTACCTTGAACTTTAACTTTATTTCTAATTGTTTCTTTGTAAGCAACTTGTGGTTTACCTACATTACATTCAACTTTGAATTCTCTTTTTAATCTATCTACGATGATATCTAGGTGTAATTCACCCATACCAGCAATGATTGTTTGTCCAGTTTCTTGGTTTGTATAAGCTTTAAATGTTGGATCTTCTTCAGCTAATTTTGCTAAAGCGATTCCCATTTTTTCTTGAGCTGCTTTATCTTTTGGCTCAATAGCTATATCAATAACTGGTTCAGGGAATTCCATTGATTCTAGGATTATTGGATGATCTGGATCACATAAAGTATTTCCAGTTGTTACATCTTTTAAACCTACGGCTGCTGCAATATCACCAGCATAAACTTTGTCTATGTCTTCTCTGTGATTTGCATGCATTTGAAGAATTCTTCCTACTCTTTCTTTTTTGTCTTTGCTTGAATTTAGAACTGTTGATCCTGATTCAAGTGTTCCAGAGTAAACTCTGAAAAAACATAATTTTCCAACAAATGGGTCAGTAGCAATTTTAAATGCTAATGCTGCAAATGGAGCATCATCTGAAGTTTTAGCTTCTGTTTCTTCTCCATCTAATGTTTCACCTTTGATATGTGGTATATCTAATGGTGATGGCATATAGTCAACTATTGCATCTAATAATTCTTGAACACCTTTGTTTTTGTATGAAGAACCACATGTTACTGGTACTATTTTGTTTGCTAATGTTCCAGCTCTTAAACCTTTTTTGATTTCTTCTGCTGTTAGTTCTTCACCATCTAGATATTTCATCATTAATTCTTCATCTTGATCAGCAGCTGCTTCAATCATATTAGCTCTCCAAGTTTCAGCTTCGTCCTTCATATCGTCTGGTATTTCTGTTTCAACAATATGTTCTCCCAATTTATCATCTTGGATATATGCTTTCATTTTAATAAGATCAACTATACCTTGGAAGTTGTCTTCTGCACCTACTGGTAATTGAATTGGAACTGCATTTGCTTTTAATCTATTTTTTAATTGATCAACACAAAGCATAAAGTTAGCTCCAGTAATATCCATTTTATTTACATATACCATTCTTGGTACACTGTATTTATCAGCTTGTCTCCAAACTGTTTCTGTTTGTGGTTGAACTCCACCTTTTGCTGCTAAAACTGTTACAGCACCATCAAGAACTTTTAAAGATCTTTGAACTTCTACTGTAAAGTCAACGTGACCTGGTGTATCAATAATATTGATTCTATTATTTTTCCAGAAACATGTTGTACAAGCAGATGTAATTGTAATACCTCTTTCTTGTTCTTGGGCCATCCAGTCCATTGTTGCAGCACCTTCGTGAACTTCACCTATTTTGTGAGTTTTACCTGTATAGAATAATATTCTCTCTGTTGTTGTTGTTTTACCAGCATCAATGTGAGCCATTATTCCTATATTTCTTGTTCTCTCTAATGGGTATGCTCTTCCTGCCATCTATATTTTCCCCCTCTCGGTTTTTTCATTTTTAAAATAATACTCTAAAATCTATAAAATTATAAATTTTTGTTAAAAGTGATTAGCTGTGCATTTTTAAGATTAATTACAAGCCGAAGTCGTACAATGGTACGTCGATGTTTGTAATTAATATTGAAAATGTGCAGATGATTGCTTTTAACGAAAATTTTACCATTTGTAGTGAGCGAAAGCCTTATTAGCTTCAGCCATTCTATGAGTATCTTCTTTCTTCTTAAATGCTCCACCGTTTCCAGCAACAGCATCCATAATTTCACCAGCTAATTTTTCAGCCATAGTTTTTTCATGTCTATTTCTTGCATAAGAAACTAACCATCTTAAACCTAAAGTTTGTCTTCTTTCTGGTCTAATTTCTAATGGAACTTGGTAAGTAGCTCCACCAACTCTTCTAGCTTTAACTTCTAGAACTGGCATTACGTTTTCTAAAGCTGCTTCAAAAACTTCTAAAGGATTTTTTCCTTCTTTTTCTTTTATAATGTCAAATGCATCATATACTATGTTTTGAGCAACTGATTTTTTACCATCTAACATTATGTTGTTTACTAATTTTGTAACAACTTTGCTATTGTATATTGGATCTGGTAAAACATCTCTTTTTGCTATAAATCCTCTTCTTGGCACTATTCTTCCCTCCTTAATTTTTTTATTAGACATTTATAAAATATCTTAGGTACTCTGATAGGTTATCCTATCCGTATAGTGCATTATAATCTATTCCTAAATTTAAGTACCTTAATTTAGTAAGTATTACAAGCACTAATTTCAATTTTTTATACTGCTAACTTTCCCAAAATAATTTTTTTATTTTTTAGGGCGTTTAGCACCATACTTAGAACGAGCTTGCATTCTATCTTTAACACCAGCTGTATCTAATGTTCCTCTGATGATATGGTATCTAACACCTGGAAGGTCTTTTACCCTACCACCTCTTATTAATACAACACTGTGTTCTTGTAAGTTATGTCCTATACCTGGGATATAAGATGTAACTTCATAACCATTAGAAAGTCTTACTCTGGCTACTTTTCTTAAAGCAGAGTTTGGCTTTTTAGGTGTAACTGTTTTAACTACTGTACATACACCTCTTTTTTGTGGAGCTCTGTTATTTGTTAATTTTTTGTTTTTTGAGTTCCATCCATGTTGAAGTGCTGGTGCAGTTGATTTTGTTACTCCTGTTTGTCTTCCTTTTCTTACTAATTGATTAATTGTTGGCACTTAAATTTCACCTCCTATTTTTATTTTTACATTTTTTGTGTTCTTTCCGTGTAATATTTTTGAAATATTTACACTTTAAAAATGTATTTTCTTACTACGGAATCACATATTTCATGTAATTTATCATAGCATTTTATATTTTATCATTTTTATGTCTATAAGTCAAGAAAAACTTGGAATTTTTTTCAATTCCAAGTTTTATATTCATTTTATAATTATATGTCACAATTATCTTATATTCTTTATCTATCTTTACTTGTATTTTCACCTAGATAATTTTGGACATTTTCACTTAATCTTTTTTCTTCTGCTTTTAAAGCTGCTTCTTCAATTTTATTATTAGTATTATCAACTTCAATTTGCTCTCTAATTCCTTCTTTTTTTCTATCAGAATTTATTAGTTGTATAGCTTTCTGTTTTTGGGCATTTGCTTTATTTTCATCTTTATCATTTGATATTTGATTTTCTTTTTTGGCAGTAAGCAATTTTATATTAGAAAATTTATCCTTTATTCTATCAAAAATTCCTTTTTCCCTAATTCCTTCTACTTCTGCCAATCCTAATTTATGTGCATATCTTGCAATTCTCTTTGCTTTTAAATCTGATAATACACCTGCTTCTTTATCAAATTTATATTTTATATTCATAGCTTGTTTTATAGCATTTAAACTTGTTTTATCATTATCCTTATTTCCTATTACTTTTAAATATTCAATAGCTATATTAGGATCTTTTTCATTTAAGAAAGTAAGTAAAGTATAATCTATATTTTTCATTTTCTTTCTATCATTAGAAAAACGAATACCTATCGCCAAATTGTTATCTTTTAATAATTCTCTTTTGTTTTTAAATCCTGTTCTATAATATCCAACAACATCACCATTAACTTCTAATTCATTTTTACCTATATCTAAAATCACATTATCTTTTACAGGTTCTACTTCAACTTTTTCTGAATCATCTTTTACAGGGTTCACTTCAACTTTTTCTGAATCATCTTTTACAGGTTCTACTTCAACTTTTTCTGAATTATCTTTTACAGATTTCACTTCAACTTTTTCTGAATTATCTTTTACAGGTTTCACTTCAACTTTTTCTGAATTATCTTTTACAGGGTTCACTTCAACTTTTTCTGAATTATCTTTTTCAGGGTTCACTTCAACTTTTTCTGAATCGTCTTTTCCTGAATTTTTATTTTTTCCATACAAAATTTCAGTAAGTCTTTTAGCTTCTTCTTTATCTTTTTCTTCAAAATACTCTAAATATCCTTGACATTTTTCTTGTATTTTGCTTAATTCAGACATTTCTTTTCTAATATCTTTTTCTTCTTTATCTTTTTTACTTATTTCAGCAGAAATTTTTTCTTTTTCTTCTATATACTTCTTTTTGTCATTTTCATTATATTGTGCTTTAGATATCTCTAAATTCACTGTATACAATTTGTCTGAAAGTTTCTTCTTATCTTCATCAAGTTTTATAAGATCTAATCTTTTATCAATTAACATACTTGATATCTTTCTACTTTCAGTTGTTAATTCTCTTCTTGCTTTGTTTCCTAACTCTTGTTTATCTATATTGTCTTTTTCTATTTGTAAAATTTCTCTTCCATTTGGTAAAATAACCTTTCTTTTTCTGAATGCATCTAATTTTTGAATTTTTTCTTCTCTTGCTGCCTTTTCCTTTTCATAATTTTCCTGTTTTTCTTGTTTTTCTTTTAATAAAGAATCTAACTTTGTTTTTGCATTTCTTATCAATAAATCATTTTTTATTTTTTCATCTTTATTCTCTTCTTTTTCCAAGTAATTTTTTCCTTGGTTTTCTAATTTCATAATAAAATCATTTTGATACAAAATACTTTCATCCAATTTTTTTGTATCAAGTTCCTTTAAAGGTTTAACTGTATATTTAGAATCAATTTTTTTAACAGCCGCTCTGTAATTTTCCATTATTTCTTCTACTTTATTTTTCATAATTACCCCTTTCAGAATACCTAAAATATTCCAACATATATTAAAACTACTTTAAATTATAGCAAAAAACAAAAAAAATGGCAATAGTTTTATGTAAATTATTGTCATTTTTAATAAAAATTTAACGTATTTGTAATAAATTCGTAATATTCCGGTTCATTTTATTCACTTATTTAGTCTTTTTTAATATATCCAAACTTCTCTCTGCCAATTTCATATATCTTTCCTTTTTATCCCTAATCCTTTTGCCATCTAATTCTGGTAAAATGCCAAAATTAGCATTCATAGGTTGGAACTTATCATTCTCAGAAGAAATATATTTAGCTAAAGCACCAATAACTGTATACTTAGAAAAAATCTGTTTTTTTCCTCCGTCCCCAAAAACAGTTTATAGCATTTAAAGCTGCAACCATACCAGAAGAAATTGATTCAACATATCCTTCTACACCAGTTATCTGGCCTGCAAAAAAAACATTATTATTTGACTTCAAATTATATGTTTCATCAAGCAATTTAGTAGAATTTATATAAGTATTTCTATGCATAACACCATACTTAACAAACTCCGCATTTTCAAGTCCTGGAATCATACTAAACACTCTTTTTTGTTCTCCGAACTTCAAATTAGTTTGAAAACCAACCATATTATATATATTACCTTCCGAATTATCTTGGCGCAATTGCACTACGGCATATGGTCTTTTAGCATATCTAGGATCATCAAATCCAACTGGTTTTAATGGTCCAAAACGTAAAGTATCTATTCCTCTTTTTGCCATTATTTCTATTGGCATACATCCTTCAAAAATTTCTCTCTTTTCAAAATCGTGTAATGTAACTACTTCCGCTTCAACTAAGGCCTGCCAAAATGCTTCATATTCTTCTTTATTCATAGGTAAGTTGATATAACTTTTTTCTTGATTTTGTTGTTTTTCTTTCCACTCCTCAATAGATTCATTTTTTTTCTTTTCTTGTTCATATCTATTTCCATAAAAAGCAATATCAAAATTGATACTATCCTTTGAAATTATAGGAGCAGCAGCATCATAAAAATACAATTTATCTTCACCTGTTAATTTAGAAATTTGTTTTGCCATTTTTTCAGAAGTTAATGGTCCAGTAGCAATTATAACAATTCCATCATTTACATCTATTTCATCATAAGATTCCACATTTTCTACTTCTTTGTGGATAATTTCTATTAATGGATTCGCTTCAATTTCTTGTGTAACTCTTTGAGCAAATTTTTCTCTATCAACAGCTAATGCTTGTCCAGCTGGTACTTGTGTTTCATCTGCTATTCTAATTAGCAATGAATCTAGTCTTCTTAATTCTTCTTTCAACAAACCACATGCATTTGTTAATAGATTTGATTTAAAAGAATTACTACATACTATTTCTGCTAAATTTTCATTTGAATGTGCTTCCGAATATTTTATTGGTTTCATTTCATACAATTTTACCTTTATTCCAGCTTTTGCAATTTGATATGCAGCTTCACATCCAGCTAGGCCTCCACCTATAATTGTAATATAATCCTTCATTTCATTATTTCCTCTCTATTGTTATGTTTTTTTCTTACAAACTAACTAATCTCCAAAAAGATAAGTCCCTAAAATGGCATTAACTAAACAAGTTCATAATATCATCCTTTGACAATTTATTAATAAAAGTAGTTTGCGTGCTAAGCATATTATCAGTAAGTTCTGCCTTTCGTTGTTGAAGTTCATAGATTTTTTCTTCAATTGAATCTTTTGTTATTAATTTATATACTTGAACATTATTTTTTTGTCCAATTCTATAAGCTCTATCTGTTGCTTGATTTTCTGCTGATAAATTCCACCATGGATCATAGTGTATAACCATATCTGCTCCAATCAAGTTAAGTCCTGTTCCTCCTGCTTTTAATGATATTAAAAATACACTTATGTCTTTATTCTGATTGAACTCATCTACCAATTCTATCCTTTCATCAACTTTTGTACTTCCTGTTAATTTAAAATATTTAATATCTCTTTTATTAAGTTCTTTTTCTAATATTTCAAACATTGATGTATATGTTGAAAATAGTAAAATTTTGTGTCCTGCTGTTATACCATCTTCTACTATTTCCATACATTGATCTAATTTACTACTTCCACCTTTATAATCTTCTATAAATAAGCCTGGATGACAGCATATTTGTCTTAATCTTGTAAGTGCTGCAAGTATTTTTATTTGGCTTTTTTCATATCCATTTACATTAATTTCATCTTGTAATTCTTGTTTTGCTTGGACTAAATATGATAAATATATGTTTCTTTGTTCCTCTTCCATTTCATTATTTAAAACTGTTATTGTTTTTTCTGGCAATTCTGTTAAAACTTCTTTTTTTGTTCTTCTTAATACAAATGGTTCTATCAACATTTTTAATTTATTCATTGCATCTTTGTCTTCATCTCTTACAATTGGCATTTCATATGTTGCTTTAAATTCTTTATAACTAAACAAATATCCAGGCATTATTAAATCAAATATTGACCATAATTCTGCTAACGAATTCTCTATTGGTGTTCCTGTTAGTGCAAATCTTGTTTCTGCATTTAATACTTTTATTGCTTTTGCATTTTTTGTAGTATTATTTTTTAAATATTGTGCTTCATCTGCTATTATATATTTAAAACAGTATTTTTTATCTTTATATACATCAATATCTCTTTTTAACAAATCATATGAAGTTATAATTACATCATATTTTTCTAATTGATTTATAAGATTTTTTCTTTCTTCTGCTGTTCCCCTAATTACTTTTATTTTTAATTCTGGTGCAAATTTTTCTATTTCGTTTTTCCAGTTTAGTGATAATGAACTTGGAGATACCACTATACTTGTTTTTGGTTCTTCTATATTTTGCTTATAATCTAATAAAATAGAAATCATTTGAATTGTTTTCCCAAGTCCCATATCATCTGCAAGTATTCCTCCAAATTTGTACCTATCAAGTGTTTTTAGCCATTTGAAGCCTGTTTTTTGATATGGTCTTAATATTTGTTCTACTTCTTTTGGTATTTTTTCGTCTTCATCTAATAGATTTTTATCTAGTCCATTTATTATGCTTTTATATTCTTTATTTTTTACTATTTCTGTACCTTTTATTTCTTTTAAAAGTTGATTTAAATATAATGTTCTATTAACTGGTAATCTAATTGTTCCGCTTTCTAGTTCTTTATAATCAACATCTGTACCAGAAATTAGTTTATCAATAAAATCAATTTCATTACTTCCTTGTAAATCTAAAAAGCTTCCATCTTTTAGCCTATAATATTTTTTCTTTAATTTATATTTTTGTAAAATATCTTCTAATTGGCTTAAATCTATATTTAATTTATCCATATCTATTTCTAAAAGATTATTTTCAACTCTTACACCTACTGCTCCTATTTTTGGCTTTGTGATTTCTTTTGCTTTAAAATTGTCTGTTGCAAGTACCTCAAATTTTTTCATATAGTAATTGATGTCATTTGTTAAAAAATCATATATTTTATCTTCATCTGGTAATATGAATTTTAAATTTTTTACATCAAACATAAATCCTGTTTTTCTAAAAATGTTCATTGCTTTTGTTTCTTCTATAAGATTTCTTGAATGTTTGAATTCTTTTTCTTCTTTTTCATTTAATGGATTAAATTCGTTTTCACCATAACATAATCTTACATCTGCTACCAAGTAATTATTTTTATCATAGTCTAAAAATACTTTTACTCCTAGTTTTTCAGGTTCATATTCTTTTATCTCTTCTAATAGTTCTGGTTCTATTTTTATAGCATTTTTTACTTTTGAAAGTATGACTGAAAATAATTCGCCTAATTCGCCTTTTCCAAGTGATATTTGTGTTAGGTAATTTTCTCTAAATACTTTTAAAAGTCTTAATGTTGTATTTTCAAATTCTTTATTACATCTATATAGTTTTTCATCTGTTAATACGTATTTATATTGTTTTCCTTTCAAAACAACTGTACTGAATATATCAAAATCTGCTATTATCCTATATTCGTCATTTTCTACTTTTTCTAGTCTAAATTCCATTTCTGGATTTTGATTTACAAATTGTATATTTTGTTTTTCGTATTCTCTTGTAATTAGAATTGTTTTATTTTCTAATGTTTCAAATAACTCATCAATTGCTGTATTTCCAATAATTATTGAACTTTCATTTAGGGCTTTTCCATAATATCTATAATTTGAGTTTGCTGATGAATTTGTGTATGCTATTACTTCTGCATATTTCATCATAAAATCTAACAATTTTTGGCTATTTTCTTCAAATGCTTCTCGTGTATGTACAAATTCAAGTTTATCTCCATATTTATAAAATTCTTTATTTATCATTCTTGTATAAAATTCTGATAAATTTTTTAGTTTGTACATTCTTTTATTTCCAATTTTAAATTCTATTTTCATTTCTCTAGTAAACTTATCATATATTATTTGTGGTTCTATTTTTATAGTTCCTTTATTTTTTAGTTCTATATCTATATCTGAATCTATTTTTTCTAATTCCTCATTGTATAGAGTTTTTACAATTTGATAAAAACTATTATATTTGTTTATATTTCTGCTATTTTGTTTTAAACTGTTATTGGGGCTTTGAGTTTTATCTGGATTTTTTATATCCTGAAATCCATTTTGATTAAATTCTAAAACTGATGCTAAACTGTGTTTACATACGCCATATGTATTGTAATAGTCTGGACAATTACAGCTAATTTCTTCTACTTCTCCATTTTTCACTTCTACATATGTATCATATTCATCTGTCCCGTATACTCTTGCATGTATCTCAAAATTGTTTTGATTTTCATATTCTACTTTTGTTATTACTACTTTTCCCATCATTTGATATTTTCTTGCTTTTTGTGTTTTTGTACTTCCTGCATCTATACATAATTGTTCTATTATATCTTCGTTTACTAGCATTTAAAATCTCATTCCCTTCTCAATGCACAAATCTGGTTGTAAACAATTAAATTTTTCAACCTTTTTCTCCTATTCTTGATGTACTATTATATATTATTTTTGAGATATTTGCAAGGGAAAGAAAAATAAAAACAGGCTTATACAGTCTGTTTTTTGTTTTTTAAACACTTGTCCTATCACAAGCCTTACTTTTCAAATCTCTATAATATTTTGCAATAAGCTCATCCAGCTCAATACTTAATTTATATGTAATAGAATAATCGTCACCATTTTCGATGCTTTTATTCAATTTATCTCTCAATTTACAAATTTCCTCATTTAACATATCAATCTCTCCTTTTTCAATTTTTCTCATTCGTATACTTATAAATTATCACATAAAATTCTCCAAGTCAAGTATTTTCAACGGTTTTTCCCAACTTTCGTACAAGCTTTTTCCACATTTTTCGACATAGAAAATCAAAAGAAAACAGCATAAAATAAATTTCAATTTTTATGCTGTATCTTCAACAATATTTTCATCTAATTTTTTACAACAGATAATATCATATTTTTTTCATTAAACACATCTTTTAACACTTGATTTAAATATTCTACATTTATTATGTTTATTTCCTCTAAATAGTCAAAACTATTTATACCTTTAAAATAATCTGACAAAAACATTCTAGAAATGTTAACTACATCATCATATTCTTTCACATATTCACCATAAATCATCTTTTTTATTCTCTCAAAATCTTTCTCATTAACACCATTTTGTATAAATTTTCTAACTTCTTCCTTGAACATATTATACAATTTTTCTGGTTCAGTTGACTGTCCTATAATTAAAATATGTGCATAATTTTTATCAAATTCATACTCAATACTTGGTGTTGAATAACAATTTCCCATATCATATAATTCTTTATATAGTTCTGAACTTGCACCTATTAACAAATTTAGTAATACTTCTATTGATATATGTTTTTTTACTTTTTCTTTTTGCTCAGCTGGTACGTCTTTTATGCCAATAGCATAAAGTGGTTGACTAACTTCCATATTTTGAACTACTTTTTCTTTTACTATTTCTTTTGGTTCATCTTCAAAAATCCTTTTAATTTCACCATTTGCTTTTTTGTCTATTAGTCTTTTCTTAATTTCTTCTAATAATTTTTCAGGTTCAAAATCTCCTGATATAACCATTGCCATGTTTGAAGGATTGTAAAAAGTATTGTAACATTTATATAATATTTCTTTATCAATATGACTTATCGTTTCAACAGTTCCTGTAATATCAAGTTTTACTGGATTTTTGTGATACATACATTCTAGTGCATTTAAATATACTTTCCAGTCAGGATAATCGTCATACATCATAATTTCTTGTCCAATAATTCCTTTTTCTTTTTCAACATTTTCATCAGTAAAATATGGGTGTTGAACGTAGTCCATAAATTCGTCTAGTGCTTCATAAAAATTATCTGTGCATTCATATAAGTATGCTGTATGATTGTTTGTTGTGTATGCATTTGCATTAACTCCTAATGCTGTAAGAACATCTAAACTGTTTTTTCCATTTTCTTGTTCAAACATTTTGTGTTCTAGAAAGTGTGCTACACCTTTTGGTACTTCTGTGATTTCAGTTTCTCCTGGTACTATAAATGTGCTGTCATTTGAACCGTAGTTTGTTCCCCATATGATGTATTTTTTTTGGATTCCTTTTTTGGGGATTATCATTACTGTTAGGCCGTTTTCTAATTTTTCTGTGTATAATTTTTCTTTGACTTTTAAATTTTCAATAACCTGCATTATTTTTCTTCCTTTCGCTTCACTCATCGTCATCCAAAATTTTTTTCAAAATTTTGTCTGCCAAATCTAAAATAATTTTTTTATTGTCTTTCGATTTTTTATTAATCTTTTAAGAAGTATATTGTGTTTATACTAACTTTATTAGCTATTTCAATAACATTTTCTTTATTGACAGCTGCTATTCTATTAATATATTGTTCTATATCACACTTATTTTGTGATAATTCTTGGCTAAAAAAGTAAGTTATTTCTGTATCTTGTTCATCATCAATAGTTTTGATTGACGCGATTATTCCTTTTTTAGCATTTTCTACTTCTTCATCAGTGAAATCTCCTTTTTTCATGTCCTCTATTTGTTGTTTGATTATTTCTAGTGCTTTTTCATAATTTGGAATTTCAATTCCACAATTTATAAAAATATTATTTTTAAATCTATAATAACTTGAACTTGCTGTATATGCCAAACTTGCCTTCTCACGTACATTTTGGAACAATTTTGAATTTGCACTTCCTCCAAACAAACTATTATAAATCATTACATCATATCTTAAATTATCATCATCAATATCTAAGTCCATTCCTATTATTAATTTTCCTTGTGTTACTTCCATTGATTCTTGAATATCTTTTTCTTTTTCTGATTTTTTTGCTACAATTTCTGGTTTATTATATTGTGGTTCTCTTTCTCCTAATTTAGCTATATTTTCATTATTTTTTATGACGTTTTCAGTATTCTCATCAACTATTCCTGACACAAATATATCTATTTTACATTCATTTATTAACTTTTGATAATATTCATATAGATTTTCTTCATCTATATTTTTCATATCTTCTATATATCCATATTTATATAACCCAAATGGTTTGTCTTTATACATTTCCTCTATACATCTATCTAATGAATATCTAGCTTTATTATCTATTTTTCCTTCTATTATTTGTTTTAAATTTTCTTTTTCTTGTTCAACATATTCTTTCTTAAAACAATTATTTTCTAAATATGGATTGAAAACAAATTCAAATATTTCTTCCAAAGATGTTTTTAACATATTTTCCGCTTCTTGTGGTAGAAATTCATCATTTACTGTCTCAATATAAAATTTCAAAACTTGATTGTCTCCTGTTTTATCTAGGCCACAGTCTAAGCTTGCTCCATACATTTCTTCTAATTTTTTATTTATTTCTTCTTGTGTTTTTAAATTTTTTGTTCCTCTTTTTAAAACTGTTGGTATTAATGCATTTTTTGTAACGTTTTCTCTATTTAATTTTGTTGTTAACATTATTGCTATTAAATTTGTTTTAAATTTATCTGTTTTTATTGTATGAAGTTTAATTCCTTTTTTTATCTCTGTTTGTTTATATTCCAATAAATATCATTCCCTTCTTTTGCTTTTTCTCTAACATTTTTCGGAATTAGAGTCCTGGCCCTTATTTCCGTTTCTTTACTAATATTTTTATTTTATCCAAATTTGGATTTTTTAATACAAAAAAGGTAGAAGTTAAGAATGTCCTATTTGATTCAAAACTTCCACCTTTTATTATGTAATTAAAATTTTCTTTTTCTTGCTGCCTCTGATTTTTTCTTTCTTTTTACACTTGGTTTTTCATAATGTTCTCTTTTACGTACTTCTTGTAAAACTCCATTACGTGCGCATTGTCTTTTAAACCTTTTTAAGGCATCTTCTATATTTCCATTATTAACTTTTATTTCTGACATTTATATTCCCCTCCTTCCGGTCATACGAGAATGTATTTGGGATTTTCTTCCTTATCCTATATACGCTATACATTATACATTATTATGGTGTATATTGTCAATAGTTAGTAATTGTTATTTTTTATTTATTTCTTCTTATATAAAATCATCCATGATATAATTATTAATATTAATCCTATTCCAGTCATCAGAATTGAATTTTTTCCTGTTTTAGGATAACTATTTTTACTTATTGTATTGTCTACTTTATTTTGTGTATTATCATTGATATTATTTGTAACTTCATTTAAAATATCATTATTTAAATTATTATTACCATCACTTTCTGTTTCATTGTTAGCAATATTTTCTTTTTCTTGTATATTGATTTTTCCTATATAATTTGCACCTAGTGTTTTATTCCAAATATCTCCATTATTAGCAAATCTAATACATAAATAATTGTTATCATTTTTAATATTTCCATATTGTGATATTCTTAAATAAACATTCCAATTTCCTGTTTCTATTCCATCTGGTAATTCTATATCAAATTTAATTTTTGTAATTTCTTTTGAATTCAATTTTGTAGCATCTAAATTTGTTTTTATTTCATAAATTTTATCATCTTTTGATAATATAAGTGTAGCAATTTTATTATTAACCAAATTTCCAAATCCTACATTTTCAATGTTTAGTTCTATACTAAGTTTTTCATTTTGTTTAATTGTTTCTGATATGCTAGATTTTCTAAGCACAAATCTATATCCCAAATGATTAGCAATATATGTATATCCTGTTTGTCCTTTATATAATTCATCTGTACCATCATATTTTTCACTTTTCCATGAATCTATTACTTTGTCATTATATATTCCATTTAAATATGATGTATGTGTTCTAAAAGCTTCTTCTGATATATATTTTACAGTATTCAATGGTGTTCCTTGTGCATAATTTGCTACAACTTCCCCACCATAAAGTGTATGCAAAGCTTGTTTTTCAAGCCATTGTATTTCTACTTCTCTATTTTTAAAAGTCCCTAAATCACTTTCTGATCCTAAATATCCATCATTATATAATCCAATTCTATATGAAGTCATTTCAGGAGTAGTTATGTTTTCATTTATTTTGCTTCTTTCAATTCCTGCCCAATACGCATAGTATTGTGGTTGCCTTACTCCAATTTTTATATTTTTAGGTGTATTTTCAAGCATTGTATCTAATGCTTTTTTTACATTTTCTTGTGTACATATATCACTTGAATGCATTTCTCCCCAAGGTCCAAAAAATCCTAGCTCTATATATGAGATTACTTCTTGGTTTCTTGTTATAATTGGGCATAATTGTCTAATATGTGTTAATAACATTTCCATTGATGGTTCCTTATTTTTTTCGCCTTCAAATGTATATGCAAATCTTATTATTGCTGTTCCTCCATTTGATTTTATAAGTTTTAATGTTTGTTCAAATGATTCTAACATATTTTGCGTTAACTCTATATCATTTTTTCCATTTACTGCTTTCGAAAATGCTCCTATATCTAGCCT
>UMAO01048846.1_pt1 | contig 16095 bp, 14 predicted proteins | sample 1963741 | NCBI WGS metagenome assembly UMAO01 (sample SAMEA4835919, study PRJEB28245) | human gut metagenome | biome: gut microbiome; material: fecal sample | place: Denmark | collected 2008
TTCCTTCAATTAGCTAACAAGGGAATTTAGCAAAGTTGGTCTATGCGTCGGACTGAAAATCCGAAGAACAAGGTTCGAATCCTTGAGTTCCCGCAACCCTTAGTAGTAGTCAAGCGAAAACAAGGACAAAAAGGCTTATGTAATTTACGGGGTGATGGAAATTGCCATCTGACACGACTGAAAGAAGCCGAAAAATTGCATGAGTGCTCTTGCGAGTAGCTTGAAAAATGATTGAGTTTGTGTTTAAGCCTGTCGGGAATATGCCCGGCAGGCATTTACGCAGAAAATGTATGAAGTTGTACATAACCTGGAAAATATGGAAGTAACAATAAGGCCTCAAAGAATATCCGACGCAGAACATAGCTGGAGGATGCGTAAGGATAAGGATATATGGAAGTACGCTATTTGCGAAAGCCCCTACTCTCCCCTATCCCTTGAATCAGAAAACAACTTTTATAGAGAACAGTCAGAAAGTGATGAGTGTATACGCTTTGCTGTTCTGGCAGACGGCATATATGTCGGCAATGTTTTCATAGATAGAATAGATGAATCAGCATACAGATTTGGAGAACTTCACACTCATATCCTTAACAAAGCCTTTTGGGGTAAAGGCATAGGCTATGAATGTAACCGGCTTATCCTTGAATATGCTTTCCGCATCGCTAAAATGAATGGGGTTTACCAATATATCAATCCCTGTAATACCGCTGCATGGAAGAATGCCTTGAAACTCGGATTTAATGATATCGGTACTTCCTCTGTCGGGCCTAACGTACATATATTCACTATAAAAAAAGAGCAATGGATAAAAGAATAGAAATTATAGAACTGCCTGTGTCCGAACTTAAGACAGAGTTTGGGAATCCCCGTAAACCATTAAAGAAGAAGGCCAAGGAGAAGCTGAAGGAGTCACTTGACAACCTTGGCGATTTCGGTGTTATCGTCATTGACGAACACAACAATATCATATCCGGACACCAACGTGTTTCCATTCTTATGGAGAATCCTGACACTCAAGTTTTGTGCAAACGCCTTATTGGTTACAGTGAATCAGAATTAAAGGCTATTAATATCAAAGCGAACACCCATGCCGGCGAATGGGATATGGACAAGCTGGCTGAATGGACCGCAGACTTGAAAATCGATTTAAGCCTTGACCTTGAAAATCTGAATGTCAAAGAAACAAAGATCAAGGATATGGAACTGATACGCTATGAAAAATACGATTATGTAATGATTGTATGCCGTAACGAGATAGACCATCTGAATCTGACCCGTGCTCTTGGAATTGACGACAAGAAAGTTCTTGTATCCAGAAACGCCACCAGAGAGCGTAAGATTAAAGCACGTGCCGTATGGTACGATGATATAAAAGCCCAGATTATGCCTAAAAAAGAAAAAGAACAATGAAAAATTTCAATGTACTGCTTACGTGCTGCTCCATCCACGTAAAGGAAGTGATAGATTGTTTGAAAAACAATGAAGACGGAGTTGATATAAAAGTGTATGTCGCAAATTCTGTTGCGGCCAACCTCCCGCCTGCTGAACTGTCAGACGGTAATTTTGTGGTTCCGCCCGTTTCCGCTCCAAATTATGTTGAAACACTCATATCCTTATGCAAGGAATATGATGTTTCAATCATCATGCCTACAGCGACATTGGAGTTGGAAATAATGGCTCGCGCTAAAGATAAGTTTGAGCAAAACGGTATTCTTGTATCTGTTTCTTCTATTGACAGTCTTCTGGTTGCCAACAATAAGATTGCTCTTTATAGTTGTTATGCCGGCTTAATGCCCAAACAGATCATTCCTGAGAGTGTTTCCGATGTGGATGCTTTCGCCTCTATGTTCAAGTACAAAAACAGCTCTATCTGTTGTAAAGTGGATAGTCTGTGCGGCGGTAAAGGCTTCGCCGTTGTGGATGACAAGAAGTGCAATGACACCTCTCTATTCAACAAGTTCGGAGAAAACAGATACATATCCTTGCTTGATTTGAAATCCATCGTTGACAATGGTAAAAATAAGGTTATCCTTCAGCAGAGAATCGAAGGACTGGATTACACCGTTAGTGCGCTTGCAGACAAAGGAGTAGTTACTCATATCTGCGGTTATGTTGGCTACATGATGGCTTTCGGCTCCATTATGTATGGAGAAATCCAGTCCAACGACATGGCGTATGATATTGTCAGCAAGATTGTGAGAGAACTTGAACTTGATGGTAATGTGGCTTTTGACTTCATTCTGAAGGAGGACGGCAAGGTGGTGCTGCTTGAAATAAACCCGCGCATCAATGCCTCTCTCCCGTTTGTACGTCATGCAGGTTGCAATATGGTTTATTTGCGATGCAAACAATTACTTGGTTATGAAATTCCATCCACATATGAACTAAATTATGGATTAAAGATGAAAAAGTTCTATGACACCCGGTATTACGTTTAACATATACGTCATGTCATATCAGCGACCTCATAAAATAATGACTAAGAATTGCCTTGAATACTGTACTTATGTCGTTAGGGAAGAAGAAGCTGATGCTTATAGAAATGCCGGCATAGATGATATGCTTGTCATTCCTAAGGATGCCACGCTTGAATGTGGCGGCAAGGTACATAGTTTCATGTCAACGCTATATTGGATAATTGAAAACACACCGGAGGATGTGATATTTGTTGCCGATGATGATATAAAGCGTTTCTGTTATCGACTTGACAATTATACTGCCATCACAGCAGAAAACTACCCTGACTGGAAAGAACGCACATGTGATGAAATACTCCGTATCGGCCAGCTACTTTACGATTTAAATCTTGGGCTTGCTTTTGATAATCCACAAATGGCTTTGTATGTGTATGACAAGGAATTTTGTTTTAAGGGAATGCCCGGTCATGTAAGATGGATAAACAAGAAAGCACTCAAGGCCAGATATGATCTGAAAGACCCGGCGATATCCGATGTTGATATGATGTTACAGGAACTGCTTATGAACAGAGTTGTACTCCTGCCTAAATATTTTCACAGCTACGGTATCCAAGCTTCCAATGAAGGAGGAACCACCATTGATTCCAGAAAGAACTACGAATATAGATGTGCAATGAAAAATAAATGGGGAAAGTATTATGAATTTGACTTTAGAAAAAATACAGCAAAGATTAATGTCAAGCGATGATTTGAAAACACCTCTATACATTGCAGACAAAAATGACTTCAAACGGAATATCACCGATTTTGTAGCCGCTTTCAGAAAATACTACCCAAACTATAATATCGGGTACAGTTTCAAGACGAATTACTGCAAAGAATTCATCAATGTGGTAAAAGAAGTCGGTGGATATGCAGAAGTTGTTTCTCCCAAAGAGTATCAGCTTGCACGGAACTATGGATTTGATGACAGCCGGATTATATACAATGGGGTTATCCCTGATTTGGGCAATAAGATACGATGTGCTAATCATGGTGGAATAGTGAACGTTGATAATGTAGGTGAGCTTGGTTCACTTATCGGAATATACACCTCACCGCTTGCAATTGGAGTGCGTCTAAATTTTGATATTGGGAATGGCATAGTTTCAAGATTTGGAATTGATGTTGATAGCAAAAGTTATCAAGAAATCATAGAACTACAACGAAGAGGATTGATAAAAGTCAAATGTGTTCATTGTCATATTTCTTATGCTCGTGGACTGTCGTATTTCAAGAAGCGTGCCGAAATGATGGCTCGATATGCAAAAGAACTTGGAGCCAATATAGTTGATATTGGCGGCAACATGTTCGGTCGCATGGATGACAGTTTAAAAGCTCAATATGGAGAATATATACCATTGTATGAGGAGTATGCCAAAACTATTGGTGAAGTCTTTGCAAGAGAGTTCCCTGATGGAGAAGTGCAGCTTATCACCGAGAATGGCACACCGATAGTTTCCACTTCCATGTCTCTACTTGCAACCATTATCGGCAAGAAAGTTATCAGAGGAAAAACAATGCTCGTTGTGGATTGCAAGCGTGATGATGTCGGTTTTGTCTGCCATACGAAAAATCCACCTTGCAATGTGCTTTCAAACGATAGCGATTACGTCGAACACGCTACCATTTACGGATGTACCTGTATTGAGAATGATATTATCCATCGTGATTATTCCGGTCCAACTAATATTGGTGATAAGATTCTTATTTCTAATGTTGGAGCTTATGGTTGTAATGTTGCCAATGACTTTATAACACATAAACCAAAATGTATTTGCATTGATGATATATAAGCCGTTAATCATTGTTTAACTCATTGTTAATCAGATATTTAAATTTTAATATCTCACTATAAATCAGTATCTTAGCATTATAAAAGAAAAGCAAAGTAATAATTTAAAATAAGAGATAGACAATGAAAGCAACAAAGTACATTAATTCAAAAGGTTTGCCAAAAGGTGCATTTATTTACAGAATAAAGAAAGATGGAACGAAATCTGCTCGCCCTACATTTCATCAGTTTTGTGGAACTGAAAAAACGGCAGAGGAAATGATAGCAAGATTGATTAAATTGAATCCAAATTCAAAATTTGAAATCGCATAATAGATTGAGATATGGCAAATGCACTATACACAAAAAACGGTCACAATATGTTTGAGGTTTCATCCCTCATTCAGAAGGCAATACGCAGGAGCAACAAAGACTATGCCTGCTATGCTGCTAACGAGTTGGCACCACGATTTAGAAAATATCTGTGGAAGCGATTACTCTGTGTTTCAGCAGAGGATTGTTATGACCTTGTTACGAATAAGATTGTAGCACTCAAACAGGCTGATGACGCACAAAGCTGGCAGGACAAATCACCTCTATTCATTGAAAAGGCTCTCGGCATTCTTCTTGCCACAAGAAAGAATCGTGATGCTGATTATTTCGCCTGTAACCTGCTTAATTCAAGAGACAGGATAGAATTGCCAAAGGATGAATATGTCGGAAGTAATGCCGGATGTTACACCAAAAATGGGCATGACATGTTTTTAGTTGCCGGATTATTGGAACGTGCCATAATCGGCAAAGACGATATCAGAGCCGGTTATCTGGCCAATGAGTTAATGGTAAGGTATCGGGAGTTCCTTTGGAAACGGCTTATTATGATAGCAGGTAATCTCAACTATCAGGCTATTACCACTGAAATTGTCGCATTGAAGAAAGCAGACGATATGCAACCCGGTAGTTCACCTAAATCATCCATTTTCGTAGCAAAGGCTGTTACCGTACTTCTGAAAGTTGTAAAATACGGATATTGCGGTTTCTATGCAAATGATTTCCCTTATCCTGTCACATGTTTGAAAGACTATGACAACAGATACATGTCAATACCTGATTATGTATTTGACTGCCATACCCATAAAGGGAAGCAAAGAGGAAAGACCAAAAAAGAATTTATCATTGCCGAACAATCCGCATTAACCCCTTACAAAGAAGGTGAATACGACCAATGTGGTTGGGACAGATTTTTCTATCTGGAGAAGAACGGATTCTATGACAAGGATCATATAACTCCGAGGCCGGATGAGAAAAAAATGAAAGAGATTGAGGACGGATGCGTACAGCAGTCCTTGTTTGATTGAATGTTTTAATTGATAACTAGTGTATATCCGATGCGTCTTTGGTGAAAAGCCGAAGACGTATCGGCATGTAAAGTTATAAAATTATGGGAAAGAAGGAAAGACAAGAATTGTTTTTGAAACATTTCCGTGAAAGTCATGGAATTGTTTCGTATGCCTGCCAGAAAGTAGGTATAACGAGAGCCTGTTATTACAAATGGCGGGACAGTGACCTTAAGTTCAAGGAACGTGCTGAGGAAGTAGAAGAAGAAACCATTGATGTAGTCGAATCTAAATTGCTTTCCGCAATCAATAATGATGATTTAACTGCGATAATCTTTTATCTGAAAACAAAGGGTAAGAAACGTGGTTATGTTGAGCGTGTCGAGCAGGATGTCAATGTCAATCCATTCGAAAGTTTGATAAAAGAATTGCCGGACAAAATAGAAGAATAATGGATCTGAGCGATAAGGCAGCCTTGTATATGCAGGCGTGGAGAGACGATTGGTGCAAGTTCTGTTCCGATGTGCTGAAAGCGCGTTTGGATAAAGAACAGCAGGATATTATTCACTCGGTTCAATACAACCGAATGACCGCTGTAGCCTCCGGAACTGCCCGTGGCAAGGATTTCTGTGCCGCTTGTGCCGCTATGTGCTTTATGTATCTTACTCCACGCTGGGTTAACGGAAGATTGGTAAAGAATACCAAAATTGCAATGACAGCTCCGTCCGGTCGCCAAGTAAAAGATATTATGATACCGGAAGTTTCCAGGCTATTCCGGAATGCTGGTTTCCTGCCTGGACGTTTATTGTCTTCAGGAATCAGAACCAACTACGAAGAATGGTTTCTAACGGGCTTCAAGAGTTCTGACGACAATATGGAAGCATGGTCTGGATTCCATGCCGTAAACACATTGTTTGTTGTTACGGAAGCCTCCGGTATATCAGAAGTTATCTACAATGCCATCGAAGGTAATTTGCAGGGAAATTCCCGTTTGCTAATAGTGTTCAACCCTAACGTGACCACAGGATATGCTGCACGTGCCATGAAGTCTGACCGTTTTGCCAAATTCAGGTTAAGTTCCCTTAATGCTGAGAATGTTGTAAGCAAGAAAATAGTTATTCCTGGTCAAGTTGATTATGAATGGGTGAAAGACAAAGTGGAAAACTGGTGCTCACCTATCCAGCAAGCTGACTTCAACGAAGGTGAAGGGGACTTCAAATGGGAAGACGGTCTATATCGGCCGAATGACTTGTTCCGTGTGAAAGTGCTCGGTATGTTCCCTAAAGTGGCGGAAGATGTGCTTATCCCCTACGAATGGATTGAAATCGCCAACGAGAATTGGAGGAAACTGCAAGAAGATGGTTTTGTTCCAAAGAAAAGCTGCAAGCTTGGTGTCGATGTTGCCGGCATGGGACGTGACGACAGTGTGTTGTGTCTAAGATATGGCAACTATGTCAGTGAGTTTGAAGCGCACCAGTCTGCTGGAACGGCAGACCACATGCACGTAGCCGGAATGATAACCAGATATCTTGACAAGAAGGGTGCGAAAGCATTTATTGATACTATCGGCGAAGGAGCAGGAGTGTTATCTCGGTTGCAGGAACTTGGGTACCAAAATGTGTATTCTTGTAAGTTCTCCGAGAGCGCACGTGGGCTGCATGATATAACAGGCGAATACACCTTCGCCAACATGAGGGCTTATCTGTTTTGGGCGGTACGTGACTGGCTTAATCCCAAAAATGGGTTTGGTGCCGCTCTCCCACCCTGTGACAAACTTATGGAAGAAGCAACGGAAACACATTGGGGATTTATGAGTAATGGAAATATTTATATAGAAAAGAAAGAGGAGATTAAAAAACGTATCAAACGTTCTCCTGACTGGTTCGACTCGCTCGCCAATACATTCTATTGCAATTATTATGCAACATTAAATGAAGAAGAAATTTTTCGCAATCTTTTATAGTTTGCAGTGCGATACTGCTTGAGAAAGGGCAGATCAAGAAACAAACTTAAAACTGTTTTCTGCTTTTAAGCATAATGAACACAGTGAGCTACTGCCAAACCAAACGTTCAGCAGTAGCTCATATGCTAAATTATTGCACATCGCGCACACAAAGGCAACCGCCCATACCCGTTGTTCCCTGTCCTAAATCAGCACCTTGATCTTTCGTCCAAAGCATCTGTATTTGCTTTCCCTGAGTATTATACATAAATCCATATTGAGTCCACTTCGTTGAAGAGAAAGAGGTACGGCAATGGAGAATTTCATATTTATCGCCACTATACCCCCACTTATGTCCAAACAAACCACTACATCCATAATTTGCATAGTGATATATCTCATTATCCACATAATCCATATAATTTGGCATGGCGACCACCATCAGCGCCAATTCCCGTTGATTCGGAAGACGCCATACAGCATTGCTTATGGACGCTTCCCCATCTCCCGGGTACTGTGAGGCAATAGTGGTTACAGCTTCTTTTGCTTCGGTTGCACTCATTGTCTGTAGTTGACTGTATTCTTGTGTATCACTCCCCTCCACTAAGTGTCCTTCACAAGAAGCTGTTTGTGTTTTTACATACGGATGCTTTGCCACTTGGAATTTCTTGTAAGGGCGGTTGATTACACTTCGTTCGTGATGAGGAGCCAATTCACGATAACTGAAGGAGCGCAGTGCGTTATCGGTCAGAAATACTTCGATGGTACGGGTACTTTTATCATACTGATAATATGGCTGGGCAGGTGTTTCATAACTTGTTTTAGAAGGTGTTGCTCCTAAGTTTCGTACAGCACGGACATAGCCACCATTCTGAGCAGCGTAGTCACTACCAAAAGTACAACCTTCCTCTGCCCAAATCACTCTGTCAATTCCATTATCCCCATATGTGCTGGTAAAAATAGGATAAAGACTCTGACTATTATTACTTGGACGCTCCATCCCCTCTGTTGAATATGGATACAACGCTGCCTTGGCAGGCAAAGCCGGTTCACCAATCCATAACCCTAACATCTGGTCACGTGCCGGAGTGTACCAACGGAGTTCATCGTCTGTAATTGTACCGTCTCCGTTAAAATCCCGATTACGGGTCAGGCAAGCCAAGCAAGCCCACTCTGTATCTGTAGTTAAACGTTTCTTTCCGGCTTCAAGTTTGGAATCTGTGTCGTCTAATAGAAAGCCATTCTTAGCCCAATTTACAGCACCTGTATTGTTTCCTATTTCAGTTATAGTATTCCCTCTTCCGTTTTTTGCATCAGAACTTTCTCCTGCAGGCGATCCATAAGGCAATCCTCCAATCTCATCGGTAAGCTCTACGCCATATTTTGCTACAGTCTGATTTTCCAAGTCATAGAAGCAGGCAATGGAGTGCTGTTGCAGTACATACACGGCAGTGGCGACGGCACTCTGTTTGTCTGCGCTGTATTGGAGGTCACTACCTAAACTGAAAGTACGGTCTTCGGCATTGATAAAGTCGCTTAATGCAATCGATGAACCATCAACCGGATTAGTTGTATAATAGTATTCATCCACAAAGCAGGTATAATAATCATTTCCCGTTTGATTCTCGTAGGCATGATCCAAGGCGGCAAATACATCCATTCTGTTTCCATCTCCACCATAGCTTGCCAAAGAACCTTTATTATCCTGTTTTTTAAACTCTATCCATTGAAGAAGTTTTTTGGCTTCTTCGATAGAGGGTGGTTGATTGTTATGGTTTGGATCTAACTTTTGAGTGGATGGCAGGTACTTGCAGCTGACATTGCCAAATGGTGTCTTGGCATAGATATAGACACCTTCGCTGATCTTGTTCTTCATCAGTTTCATCTCCACCTGCTCATAGTGCGCATCTAACTGTACACGTGCACCACCTTCAAAGACAATACCTTCTACGGCAGGATTCTTTTCCTGAGGATTACTTGTACCATCTTCCCCCTTCACCTCTACCACAATATCATTCACGCCATTTACAGTGACCGTATATTGATAATGGTAATCGCGACGTAGGCTGAACTCTTTGAATTTATTATTACTGAAATCACCCAAATGTAGAATATACTTGGTCTCGGCAGAGATATTATTCCCCTCGAACTTACCTGTGATCTCCACGTAGGTAGACTTTTCCGGAGCATTTTCAAATTGATAATGTCCCTCATGTCCCTCTTGAGAAGGGGTGTTTTCATATAGGTTCTCTCCATTATCATCCTTTCTCACCCGGTCACGGTCAGCAAATTCCCACTCTGTCTTATCACCGGTGTACTCCCGAATATTTTCGGGCAGATAGACCGTAAAGCTGCTCGGTGTCTGTGCATCGAAAGTCACCGTTTCCGTATCTATCATATTTAAATTATCATATCCTGCCCAACTGTCTTCAGCAGGTGAAACATACTCCGCACAATGACAGAACTTATAGCTTATAGGGGTAAAAGTTACATTCGTTCCACTCTTGAACTCCATCGACACTTTACACATCAGGCGTTTCAAGACGAAAGAGTTATCTTGATTTACAGCAGGATGTTCACCCGTCTGTTGCGAAATGAAATACTCGTTTTCATCATTTTCTTTCTTATAGGTAATAATTCCTTTTCCGGAGTTACTCTCATCTTCTTTGATTGTACACGCACCGGTACGGTTGTTTACTGAACCGACAAGTGGAAGATAACCGTCCACAGTAAACATATTACCGTTCCATTTCGGAGTCACCTTTTCCAAGAAATCCTGACGGTTTGCCAACTTACTTTCACCTATTTCAGGAAAGAAATCGATAAAGGAACCTTGGGCATTCCCGATCAGGTAAATATATACGTCACCGACAGGCATATAGAACTTGAAGTGTCCGCAAGTTGCATCATTTGCATCCGGTATCCACCCCCCTGTACTTCCTTCCAATGAAGTAAGCGGTGATTCAAAAAACTGGTACGCCAGTCGCTTGTCATTGCTCGGATCTCCACCGTTATTCTCATAAACGAAAACCATGATACCCGACAGTTGGGAATCCTTACCCTGCTGGTCGGTCGCTCTAGTGGAACGGGTTACCACATGAGATGTGATTCCCTTACCCAGACTGAAGGGGATCTCCACCTCCACCATACGGTTCATGTCTACACCGTTTGCGCCTTGCCCTTCCATCAACATATCGTCGGAACAGGCACTAAACACCCATAGGAGGGCGAAACAGACTGCTATACTTGCTATTTTTGAAATCTTATCCATAGTGCGTTGTTATATTCAATTAAACTCAATAGAACCTCCGCCCTCTTGCCATTCCTGAATCATCCAATGCGGAGTGAGGGTAACATGCCCATCCAATGTAACGACCGAATAGATGCTGAGACAGTCGTTGGCTTTCACTGCGGGCAGGGGCAAATAGAATCTCTCACCCTTGTGCAGCTCTACACCCGTATGATCGGCTCCATGCTGGTGAACCAAGATCTTTAGATAATAGCCGTCACCGACCGGTTTTGTCGCAGAAACAACCACATCCTCTCTAAGCTGACCGGTAGATATATTGGGGTTGGCAAAGAGATAGAATGACTTTTGAGGCAACTGCTCATATTGAGGGTTCGTCGGATCGTTTATATCTGCTTTAATCAAGTTGATATCCAGTCCTTTCATTTGCTCTGTATGTTCAGTGTCGCCATAACTCTCCGGTTCATCCGGCCAACCACTATTCAGGATAACGCGTCCGTTTAACTGGTGCAAGTGAGAATCCTGATAATCCGGATTTGTATTCCAATCAAACGGTGCAGATTCAGCCTCCTTGCGACCAATTGAGTCACTGTATGTATTGCATGGAAACAGATAGCCATATTTCGGCTCGTTATATAAGTAAAGCCCACGCCCCATATAGCAATCTCCTACGCCTGTCGTTGTAAAATAGAACTTCATCTTCGCCACGGAACGGGTCAGGGAGATACTTACAGAGCCGTTTGGGGTCACCTGTTGAGTATACTTACTTCCCATTGGCAGCAGTGGGCTGGTGTATTTTTTACCGGTTTCGTCTTTGCTGTTTGTATCTCCTCTCGATAAATAGGTTGCTGCCGGCAGTGTGGAGAAGGTCAAAAACTCCAAATCATTAGGAGTTACGGTAAGAGTCTCCAAATCAACTTCTGTCGCATCGGTTGATCCGGGAAGGTTATAGGCAGTATCCCCTATATTGTTTATTTTCAGCCCTCCTGCTGCATTTTCGTTCGCAATGGTATAAAAGGTATGAGTTCCTGTCGGAAGCTTCATGGTGAATGTTACTGTTTGTTGATCTCCCGTAGTATTATCCACATAATGATAACCTAACAACTTCTCATCATCACTGAATACATACATACGGAGAGTTTGAATCTTGTATTCATTCTCTTCCAATTCAAGAATGTTCTCACCGTTCGCCCGGGTCTGTATCGTGATACGAACCGTTTCCATCGTTCCGTCCGGCTTTTGCTCCGGCGAATCGTCGGAGCAGGCAAAAAGAAGTGCTGTCCACCCGATAAACTGTACGTATCTGAGATAATATCTAAATAGTTTTTTTCTTTTCATCATGCGTCTTTCCCTTTAGAAATTATAAATCGGCATCTATGCGCTGGTCGTTCCAATCGGTTATCGTTACGGTAAATGTAATATTCGTGGTAGGTGAAGGAATCGTCGCTTGATAGTGATAGCTCTTTCCCTTCTCCCATAGGGCTGGACCTGCCTGTGGCAGTGGTACGTTGACAGTTCTGCTTGTACCATTATCATAAATCCAAGTCATAGAGAAAATCACTGATTCATCAATGCTTTGCGGAATAAACAGCAAGTCACCGTAATTATCATTTGCAGCATCGTATGTGCCTGCCAGCAGGTGTTGACTTTGCCCTGCAACTAACTCAAACACTTCTGTTTGCAAAAAAGGAGCGTTTTCAGTTGCCCTTATCAGATTGCTCCAAGGAGTAGCTGAGTTTGAGGTGAAATCCCCTTTATAGGCAACGCCCCACAGCTTTACGCCCGTAATGGTCACCTTTGCATCGGTACTGATCGTAAAGCGTACGCGTGACAGCTCATGGCTAAAGGTGAGATCAACGGGAGATGGAGGATTTTCTACTTTATATGAGATGCCCGTTTGTCTTGCTGTCATCAGGTCGATGGCTTCCGTTCCTCGCTTTTGGGATGTATCGAAGTCAGTTACGGTGATAACACCGTCATCAGCGCAACTTGCTTTATCCTTCAAGCTTGCCGGATGGAGCGCATAGAAGTTATGTACCGCGCCCGACACCCAATAGCGGGTTCCGTCATAGTATCCTTGCGGTGTGACGGTCTCGGCATTAAAGAGGTTGTTCTGGCTATCGAAGCCGCCCCAGACTAAGAAGCTTTCCATACCATCCTTATTGGCATCCACCGCTGCACGGGTCATGGTGGTAGCAAACGAGATGGGGGCAGCATCTGCTACCGGCTCATCGACCGTAGAAACACAACCGCCCGTCAGCAGGCTTCCCAGTAGAAGGGTCAAAGAGAATATGTTTTGTTTCATCATCATCTCATACGTTTTAATCTGAATATGTGTGACTATAAGGGGACATTCAACCCCTTATAGCCTATATCTCCGCTTTCCTATCTCCCCTATCCGTATAAATTCCCTAAACGGAAACAGGTGAAAGCGGGGTTGTATGAATTAGGGTACTGAAGGAGCTTGAGGAGTTGTATTTTGATCCTCTGCTTTTTCCCAATCACTTACAATAGCATTGAATGTAATCGGGTAAAGAACCTCAGGGTTTTCTCCTCCCTCAGAAATCATCTTCGCATTGATCTCAGCCGTGTAGTTGTAACGATAACCGGGAATCCAAGTGTTAGCATTACTATTTCCTCCTGCAATATTCTCTGCAACACTTAAATTAGCTGTAAAATTTGCAGTTTTATCCAAACCTCCACCCTTAACAGTTGCGGTGAACATTACATTCAATTGATCTGTTCCGTTTTGCGGAATCACTAATTTAGATTCAGATGAAGCTCTTTTATTTTCATTAGCTACATCAGATATAACCGGATACATATCATAATCTTCTTTTATGGCTGAGGTATTTTCCCAATTGATCGTAACGTTATTGCTTTCACTAAGAGCAATGTTACCTGTAGATGTCTTAACTGCGTTAATTTTCAAATTACTGATTTTTATCTGATATTCTTTTCCATCTGTAGTATTAAAAGTAAACTTTACCTGTGAAAGCATGTGGTGGAAGGTCAAATCTACAGCTTCCTGTTGAGAAGCATCTGAGTTACACTGCATTTTTGTTACTGCAGCAACCAAGTCTTTTGCATCATCCGGAGTATAGTTAGCAAATGTCAATTTTCCCTTATCGGCATCGAATGATACTCCAGAGGTAGTTGTTAATTGACCTTTATCTCCATCTGCATACGCACCAAAGGAATAGAATTTACCAGCTTGCCAATAATATTGTGCCGACTGCGACTCGTTGTTGAAGATTTGTGTGTCATAATTGTCAGCTGCATTTCTAAACTTACCAAACACATAGAACGAGTTCAATTTGTTGTTATCTAACTCCGTTACCTGCCTTGTATTATTTTCCACAAACTGATTAAACTTGATGGCTCTGTTCTGAGCTACATCCGTCACTTCTTCATTTGTACAGCTAGAAAATGCCGCTACGGCCATTCCTAACAAAAAAAGATTCGTTTTCATTTCGCTTTGATTTTTAATATGAATATTAATTGTTAACTAGTTTCATTAAATAGGTAGTGGAATATCGATAAAATCGCCCCAGCCTTCGACTGTGGGATCGAACGCTCCACTGCCTTCTAACCCCTCTTTGTCCGAGATCTCGATTCCATCTACCACAATAACACCGCCACGAGGTTGCCCCACCACTTGGTCGGTCACATCAAACTCGAAATTCTTGAACTTGCCGTTATAGAGCTTTACCTCCAAGTTCAGCGTGAAACGCCGCTCCGCCCTGATGTAATGATCGCCCGGATAGTTGGGCACACCGAAAGTATTCACCCGGACTTCCGCCCCGTAATCCTCCTTCGTACAGTCGAAGAGGATTGTTGCAGTCTCATCCCCCGTATGTCCATCCTTCAGGTAGACGCTCTCTGCCATACCAGCCAATGCGCCTCGTGCCAAGGCCACGTACTGCAATCCTTTCTTAAACTCGTAGCGTATCAGGTAAGTATACACCAACGGTTTCATCCTGACTGGCAATTTCACCGGCTCCAAGGTGCGCTCTGTTTCGTAGTTCTCCTCGTAATTTCCATAGAGCATATCCGGCTGGTTCATGGTACGCTCGGAAGCGTGCGGCTTCTGGAAGTTGCCCCTGCTCACGGTACGGGTAGTTGCTGAAGCTGTGGCTACAGCTGTTAGGTCGTTGAACACGATATATTCTGTATCATTATTATAAAAGAGCAACGAAGCCATTCCCTCCGGCAGGGGAAGACGTCCGCCCGTTGCGGGAATATTGCTTTCGCCAGAACGCGCTACTTCCTGATACGTCACCAGACGTACACCTCCGGCAACTTCTGGACGCAGTTCATCGTAGCTGCCCTTCCACTCCGACTTCCACTCCTGTTTCCAGTTGTGATCGTAGGGACGTTCCCACTCCTGCTCCCAACTGAATTGCGCATCCACCTTGACACTGGTTCCGTGCTGATCGTGGTCATAGCACAGGTCCTTCCGACAACCTGTACACAGTAAAAGACACAGTATTCCCATATGCCCCCATTGTATTCTCATCTGACACCTCCTTTCTTTCTGTCACCGTTCCACAGCCGCCACACCAGGGAAAACTTTAGCTTTAGTGGGCCAAAATAGTTCATCCGGCTGCTCTGCTGATAGACATAATGCCCGTCGATCGGCAGATACTCTTCGTACCAGGCATGCATGAACCCCACGCCAATCCCCGCTTCGAACGAAAACCTGTGGCTGACGGGGAACATATAGCCATAACTTAGACCGGCCATCACAGCCTCGCCCTTATAACCATCCTTGCCATTCTCCAAATCGTACCAAGAGAATCCGCCAAAAAGCCCCACGTAATGACCGTGCCACGGACGCTTCACCTTGAACCAATACCGCCCTTCTGGGCTTATGGTAGCCAACTGATAATATTTATGCTTATGATTGTTCTTCCACCAAGCCATCTCCCCTTCCAAATTGACAGACCATCGGTCGTTGATAAGATACTCCACCTCCAGCGAAGGCATGAGAGCAGCATCATACAGAAGATTGGTCTTTAGAACCAGTTGGTGCGACATTTCCATGTCGGTACGTGCTCCTTTGGACACTTCATCACCATGAAGGTCATGTTTGCCCTCTGCCAACTCTGACTTATGACATACCCCGCCCTCGGAGTTATTTTCACATGAACACACCCGAACGGCGCCGGCCGCCTGTGCCGGACAGACACATCCACCACTGAGAAAGGCGGACAGTAATATCAAAACTCCAAGTTTCATATCCGTACATGTTTGAATTTTAAGAATCACCAAAGTTCCATTCATTTCTCCCTCGCAAGAATCATCGTTGCAAATATAGTATATTAATATAAAATAAC
>UMAO01032755.1_pt1 | contig 15946 bp, 20 predicted proteins | sample 1963741 | NCBI WGS metagenome assembly UMAO01 (sample SAMEA4835919, study PRJEB28245) | human gut metagenome | biome: gut microbiome; material: fecal sample | place: Denmark | collected 2008
TTGCGGCAGCCCTCGAACTCGTCGAAATGATGTTTCAGGAACTCCTGCACGTCCGATTCCTTGTAGTAGATTTTATGCCATAGCATCTGGTAGCGCAATATGCCCGAACTGCGGTAGCGTTGCAGCGAGCGCTTGCTCGCTTGGAGGAGTTGGCACAAGTCCTGATTGTCCAACAACCGTTCGCCGTCCAGATATTTTATCTCCTTGACCTCCTTACCCGTAAGAGAGGCGAGCAGCCGTTCGTGGCGGTCGAAGCGTTCCATGATCTTCCCCATCCACATCTCGAAAATATCGGTTTCAAGTATCATAAGCCGAATTGTTTATGCGTGAGGTAATAATTCTTTCTGAAATCCTCCAGAGTGTTCGGATGGCAATGCACAATGCGTTTGGCAATACATTCCTCTATATCGGAAAGCCGATACAGACACTTGCTTCGCAACATGGTAAAGGGAATGGCGTGTTCCTTGCGCATCCGCTGGAGTGTGCGGGTGCTGATTTTCAGCAAATCGGCCAACTCTTCACTTGTCAGCCAGATTTCAGGTTCCTGCCGGGGATTGGTCTCTTTCCTGAAGACGTAATCGGCTATGCGCTCAATCTTGTCGTTCAGGTCTTGATATACCTTGTGATCGAATGTTATAATTTCCATATTTGCAACGTTTTATTCTTATGCGGCAAATATGCGAGTTTGTGGCAAGGCGGTTTCCATTGTCGTTACCGACACGGGAATGTTTTATCCCCATAGGGACAAAAAACGGCGGGAGATTTTGATTTTCTCCCGCCGTTGCTGCGTTCAGTTGATTATACCGTCTGCTCGAATTTGTAGAATAAGAGGTGTGGTCGGTTTTGATTTTAGCGTCTGGACAATCCGCTGCCGTATCCAGCGCCGAAAAACAACGCATGGATAACTTCTTATGGAAAAGCACAGGGCGATAATCATATCGAGATTATAATACTCCGTAATGCACAGTCTTCCATCGGGCAGGGTGGTCGTCTGTTCCCGATGTACTTCTTTTTCGTACAATTCTCCGGCGGCAAGTATATTCTTTATTTGCCGCACGACACTCGCCGCCAATATATTAAATGTATGCGCGATTTCTTCGACAGACATCCAAACGGTTCCGTCATCCGATAGGATAAGCGACACTTGAACTCCTTGCGTGTGCGATGTTTCGATTTTCAGTGTTCCTCTATTCATAGTTTTATGCTTTTAATGCGATTTTTTCTATTTCATCCAATTTTCCGGAAAGGGCTTGCATATCACGGCTTATCTTGTCGCTGGTTATACGGGCATAAATTTGAGTGGTCTGGATATTCGTATGCCCCAACATTTTACTGACACTCTCGATAGGTACGCCTTTGGCGAGCGTCATGGTCGTCGCAAACGTATGGCGGGCCACGTGGAAAGCAAGTAGCAAAGCAAACGATTTCGGAATTGAATAAGGCAAACGTAAATGGTTGGGAAACAGCAAAAACTGATTTTCTTACATAGTGCATACAACGCAAAAAATAACAGTTTTGAGCAGGAGTTCAGTTACCAAATCGTTAGCTTGGCTGTTACCGAAAGCCGATAGATAACGAAATAATCTGCGATAGCATCACATTGCGTTGATTGTCATTGTTTTGCATAGTAAAGAACGCTTATATACAGGCTAACTTTGCCACTAAAAATATAAGCGTATGAAAGTAGAAAAATTCAAGGTGTTGCTCTACCTCAAAAAGAGCGGATTAGACAAGTTAGGGAAGGCTCCCATCATGGGACGCATTACCGTAAACCGAACGATGGCGCAGTTCAGTAGCAAGCTGTCGTGTACTCCCGAATTATGGAATCCTCGCGAAAGCCGACTAAATGGCAAAAGCAAGGAGGCTGTTGAAATCAATGCCAAGATTGACAAGCTGCTGCTTGCCATTAACTCGGCATTTGATTCTCTTTTGGAACGCAAGATTGATTTCGATGCAACAGCAGTCAAAGAAGCGTTTCAAGGTAGCGTTAAAACTCAAATGACGCTGCTTAAGCGATTGGATATTCATATCGAGGATATGCAGTCGAGAATCGGTATCGATGTCGCCAAGTCATCTATGTCAACCTATATCTATACTCGCAGATATCTTGGTGAGTTTATCAAAAAGCGTTTCAAGGTTGAAGATTTGGCTTTCGGGCAGTTGAATGAGCATTTGGCATATGAGTTTCAGGAGTATGTATTGAAGGATAAAGGTCTTGCAGTTGATACGGCAAGGCATTATCTGGCCATACTCAAAAAGATTTGCCGACTGGCTTTCAAAGAAGGTCATTCAGAGAAACGCTATTTCGTAAATTTCAAACTGCCAAAAGAGAATAGGAAAGCACCACGAGCATTAAGACGTGAGGACTTTGAGAAAATTCGAGATTTGGAAATTCCGGCATCAAGAGTAACGCATAATATTGCAAGGGATTTATTCTTGTTTGCTTGCTATACAGGCGTCCCTTATGCCGATGCCGTTTCAATAACAGACGATAACATCTATACCGATGACAATGGCGCATTATGGCTGAAATATCTGCGTAAGAAAAATGAACATTTGGGACGAGTAAAACTATTGTCCGAAGCTATTGCTCTGATAGAGAAATACCGCAGTAATGAGCGCAAGGAGTTATTCCCGATGATACACCACCCTAATCTGCGAAGGCATATGAAAGGACTTAGGGATTTAGCCGGGATTAAGACTGATTTGGTCTATCACATGGGGCGTCATACCTTCGGAAGTCTGATTACGCTTGAAGCTGGTGTTCCAATAGAAACAATCAGCAAAATGCTTGGGCATACCAACCTTACCACTACTCAACTTTATGCTAAGGTAACACCTAAGAAGTTGTTCGATGATATGGATATATTCATCAAGGCAACAAGTGATATGACATTAGTTTTATAACCCACAAAAAGTTTGAATTATGAGAAGTACATATAAACAACTGTACTACATTAACCGCAGCAAAATTAAAGCCGATGGTACAACCGCCATTATGTGCCGAGTAACCATTGATGGCAAGGCTACTGTATTATCTACAGGACTCTTTTGCCGTCCTGATGACTGGAACGGCAAGAAAGGCGAAACAAAGAATAGTAGAATCAATGGTATGCTCAATGACTATAAGAATCGTATTGATGATACTTACAATAGTCTGCTAAAAACAAATGGTGTCATTACTGCTGAATTGCTAAAGAATGCCATTACGGGTGTTTCAGATATTCCAAAATACATATTGCAAGCAGGAGAGATAGAGAGGGAACATCTTAAAATCCGTTCCGTACAGATTGACTCAACATCCTCTTATCGTGGGTCAAAGATGTACCAACACTATTTGCGTGAGTATATTAATTCGTTGGGCAAAGAGGATATGCTATTTACGGATATAACTGAGGAGTTTGGTAACAACTTTGTACTCTATATGAAGATGAATTACCCACATAAGCCATCATACAGGAACCATTGTTTGTGTTGGCTGAAACGATTAGTCTATTTGCTGTGGACAATGGTATCTTGCGTTTCAATCCATTAGAAGATGTCCAGTATGAGAAGAAGCCTCCCAAGAGATTGATGTACATAAGCAAAAGTCAATTGCAGGATATTATGAACCATCCAAAACTTGATCCATTGCAGGAGTTGGCAAGACGGACATTTATTTTCTCTTGTTTTTGTGGCTTAGCGTATGTGGATGTGCAACGATTATATCCTCATCACATAGGAACAACAGCAGAAGGACGCAAATACATTAGAACATACCGTAAGAAAACAGATGTAGAGGCATTTATTCCATTGCATCCGATAGCAGAACAAATACTGTCGCTATACAATACTACAGATGACAGCAAGCCGATATTTCCATTGCCTTGTAGGGATATGATTTGGTTCGAGATACACGAATTGGGCTTTGCTCACCAATTCAAGCATAACCTCTCCTACCATCAATCGAGGCACACATTCGGGACACTCCTTGTCTCGGCAGGTGTTCCAATGGAGAGTATTGCAAAGATGATGGGACATACCAATATCCGTACAACTCAAGGCTATGCAAAAGTTACCGATGATAAGATTTCGGAGGATATGGATAGGTTGATTGAGAAAAGGGGACAACAACAATTAACCAATAATAATGTATCGGTATGAAGCGATTGAATAAAAACAATTAATAATGGTGTAGTGGATATTTAAGCAGCATCCGTTTATTTGATTCAGAAAGAAATAATCAGTTGATCTAATTGATGTAGGTTAGAGATTATTATAAAATCATCAACAAACTGCAAATACTTTACCATTCATTTAAATCCTTTAAATAAAATTCATTATCTTTGAGGTAAAATTATATGATTATGGCTAAAGAAGAAAATAAAGATTGTTTTGTTATTATGCCTATCGCTGATTGTGAAGGGTATGAAAAAGGGCATTTTGGACATGTTTATGATGATATAATTAAGCCTGCGATAGAAAAGACCGAGTTTAGGGCAATCCGTGCTGATGAAGTTAAAGAAACAAATCTCATTCATCTAGATATCCTTAAAAAACTTATTGATGCACCAATTGCTGTATGCGATTTAAGTACACGAAATCCAAATGTTTTGTTTGAACTTGGAATACGCCAAGCTTTCGACAAGCCTGTTGTACTAATTCAAGAGAAAGGGACTCAGAAGATTTTTGATATTGCACCACTTAGATATCTTGAGTACTCAAAAGATATGAAGTATCATGAGGTACTTGAAAGTCAGAAAAAATTGCAAGAAGCAATTGAAGCCACAAAAGCCGCCGAGGGTGATTCGGGAAATGTTAATTCGATTGTAAAATTAATGGCTTTAAGTGCTCCTGCCAATATCCCTAACCTAGATAGTTCTAATAAAGAAGTACTTGCTTTGGATGTTATGCGGTCACAAATGAATGACATGAAAATGATGATGGAAATGTTTATTCATGATGGCAAAAGGGGTATTTCAAGGAGAAGCAATATAGCCGCAATTGAATATGAACGAATAGTAAATCGATTAGACAAATTAGCATCCTCAAAATTAGAACCCGAATTTGCAGATAGAGAATATTCAAAACTAATGCGAGATACTGAAGAAGTGATGATGAATTGCGGAGGCGAATTAGACCATAGAATGTTCAAGTATTTAATGGATAAAATTTATCGTCAACGAGACGAATATTTTTCCACAAGATAGCTTTCTGAAACATTATAAATTGGGATAGTTAAAGTTGATTTTAATTGTCCCAATTATTTTTATCCCCAATACCCGTCAGTCGCTTATTTCCGTTGCTGCTCATTAAGTTAGTACAGACTCTTCTGAAAGTGAAAAGGTCAAGCGGCAAGCCGTTTCGGACTGAATCTTCCTCCTACGGAGAGTATTCAGCCCGAAAACCTTTTCCCTTTCACGTCTGTACAATGGACGCTTTCGGCAACGGAAACAAACGACTGACGGAAAAATAATAAAAACACAAAAAGAACAGCATACAAGTAGGTTTTAATCAAATAGCCTAAATGTACGCTGTTTCCGTTTCTATCTTTGGAGGGATATTTTTTAGGAATCATTATAATGGGGCAGACGGTAAACTGCACTCCCTCCAGAAAAATAATTGGCTTCGCATCGCTGATTTTCCTCTCTTTCGTAAACTTTGTTGGCATTTGCTTTGTAAAATGTAATAAATGTATTACATTTGCAACATGAGAACTATGATAAGAAGTACAGAATTCGATGAGTTTTACAACTCGCTGCCTGCAAATGTTCAGAACAAGGTCAAATATGCGATGAACATTTTAGCAGATGTAAAGGTCGTAAATACCAAGTTGGTAAAGAAACTTGTAGATACAGATTTCTATGAGTTGCGCATATCTGTAGGTAATGAGTATAGAGTAATCCTCTTCACCATTGACCACGAGAACTTCATTGAAGCCGAGCAGATACTTCTTTTGAATGGTTTTATGAAGAAGTCCACAAAGGACTATAAGAAAGAGATACAAAAAGCAGAACAAATTTTAAACAGTTTACAGCAATGAGACCAAAGATTGACATTAACAAGCTCAAACATCTTCCTACCACAGAGGATATGTTTGTCGATGAGTACGGAGCAAAGGGTACTGCTTCGCGTGATGAGTTCGATGCGAAGTCTCGTGCCTGGTACTATGCCGAGGTGTTGAAGAACGCCCGCAAATCAGCAGGAATTACCCAACAGCAGCTTGCAGATAAGATTGGCAAGAAGCGTGAGTATGTGGCTATGCTTGAAAAAGGAGAAACCGATATGCAGCTATCTACATTCATTATGATTTCGGAGGCAGTCGGATTGAAATTCGCCTTGACATACTAACAAACAGATTGAACGTAGGAATTTGTTTAGTTTCAGTTCATTTATTCGGATGTCCTCTGCCTACCTTTTACCAGTGGGTACTTGGATGGATTAGCTTGTATAATCTCAATAAATCTCTGAATACTATGATGACATTAGGTAAATTTTTAGTAAGGTGGGCAATATGCGGACTGGGCAGGGCTCAAACTAAATAAATGTACTGAAATTGGCAAAGACCGAAGTCAATAGATCCGCATAAAAGGTTCGATTCCTTTCCTGCCCACATAGTTAGAGGTTGTGTTTTTATTTATGACACAACCTCTATTCTTTTTTGGCAATTATCCACTATCCCGTAGCCTATACGCCTCCTTAAATCCACTCATTATTGTCCGTTGTACATCGGAGGTGCGGTAGAGGATTTTACCGCCCACCTGAATGTAGGACAAGATGCCGTTGTTGCGGTAATCCTGGAGTGTTCTTCGGCTCACTTTCAAGATGTGTGCGACCTCCTTATCGGTCAGCAGTTCATCGTTGAACGCTCCCGGCTGTCGGCTCTCAAATAACTTCTCAATCGACACCAATAGTCTGTCGATGTTTGAGTGAAACATCTTTACCCACTCATGGTCTTTTTCTCTAATCTCATTGTTCATACGCTTTTAGTATTATTTGTTGTTAGTTCAGTCATTTCACTCGGTCAAATGGTTCTACCTCGCCATTTGGCCTCCTTGCGTCTATTCTCCACAATCCTAATAATGCGTTCAACATCTTCGGGACGATAGTAGGTCTTGTTCCCAATCTTGCTGAATGCAAGCGTTCCGTTATCACGAAGCGTTTGCAATGTCCTCGGACTGATACGCAGTTTTTTGCATACATCGTGGTTATCCATCCACTCGTCAATTTTCTTCTCACCGTGTCGGCGACAAAGGTTATCCACTCGCTGCACGAAGTACTCAAACTTGGCAGCAATTCCCTCAAAGGTTCTCTCTTCAAAACTGATGATGTTCATTGTTGTCAATATTTTAGTTATACATATTTTTCTCGTTCTATTGTTATTTCTACTGCAAATAAAAGCAGTAAAAATCACACTGCAATGGGTGTGTCTATACGTGTCATAGGCTGACATATCATTGCATATTCGGTGCGATAAATTACCCCACACAATCCAATCATATGCATCATTACAATCATTTTTCTTTTCGCTGTCATTCCGTTTTCTGAGTGCAAAGAAATATAGGAGTTGTCATACCTCAATGATTCATCAAGCCTGTTGCAGTATATGGCGTAGTTTGTGGCACTTTAATAGCCTACTGCAATGGTTTTACTCACTAATTAAGTATAGTTATCACACCTACATACAAATTTCGTCTCAAGTGGTAGGATTGCGGATAGACCAACTCCCGATGCTCCGACAGTCCGTCTATCAGCAACCGTAAATAAGCCCTTAATTCTCTTATTTTAGGATTTAGTCCTCATTCTTCCTTCACTCCCAATAGTGGAAATTTTGAGCAGTCCGCACCATTCGTTTACCTGCCTAAGAAGCAGAACAATACTTAATTGCCTAACCGAATCCAATTGCTTGACCTGCCGAACTATACACACTTACTTTGCTCACGACAATTGGTCAATGTGCGCACTGAGACCTGAGTGATAACATCAAAAATTGCAAATATGAAAAAGACTGAATCAATTGAAAAAGACGCTTTGACTGAAATGATGAGTCCGAGCGTATCGCCATCGGCAGCGAGAAATGCCGAAGTTAAAAAGAGTGTTGAAATGGCATCGCTGGATTTCACGCCAAAGAATCGTATTGCAGGCTCTGTAATCGATGAGGAGGCAGTAGCCGAGCCACAATCCATTATGGAAGTTTCAACCATTACTGAGGAGCCGCCCACCATTCAACGCAGAGTAAGCAGCAAGCAACGCAAGCTCTCATTGGAAGAGTATCGTAACACTTACTTGAAAGTACCTGTCATCAAAGACCGAAAACCAGTATTCGTCAGTTGCGAGGTAAGGGACAGACTTGAAGATTATGTCCGCAAACTCGGAGGTCGAAAGATGAGTGTTTCTGGCTTGCTTGAGAACATCGCTCGTCAGCACCTCGATACCTACGATGCCGACTTCGAGCAGTGGAGAAAATTGTAATGCAGGGCTGCATGCCGTAATGCCGACCATACAGTATGTCGGCAGGCTGGCCGGACAACCGGCTTGCGATATGGCGAGATTCCGAGAGTGCGAGAAGTCGGAAGCACGGAATAACGGAAGCAACCGATATATCGCTCACGGTACCATTATCAGCGACTGAAAAAGGCGCTCCCAGCAACCAAAAACCGTCAATGACGGTGGACGCAGCAAGACCTCAGTCTTGGGGTGTAGCGAGGTTATCTTTCGGGATGCCGAAAAATGTCGGACGAGCCGCCATCGCACCCGAAAAACCTCGCTCCACCTCCAAAGTGGAGGCAATCCGCTCCCGATGGTCGCAGATTGTGAAAAGCCAAATTGAGAAAATCAATAATCAAGTAAAAAGTACAACGATGAATAATAAAAAGACAATGAAATCCAAGCCCAGAGGCAGACCACAGGTAAGCACTCTGAAACGACTCACAAAGTCGGTTACGGTGAAGTTCTCGAAGCCCGACTATGAGATGCTACGACACAGAAGCAAGAACGCTAATCGCACGCTTGCCGAGTACATTAGAGATTCAGCCTTCGATGTCCGAATAGTAGCCAAACATTCGGCTGAGGATGCTGCCATAATCCGTAACCTGACGGGAATGGCAAACAACCTCAATCAGCTTACCAAACTATCGCATCAGACGGGATTCTATCGAACGAAGAATATCGTAATGGAACTGCTTGCCAAGATGAAAGAGGTATTAAGCGATTACAAAGCAACGGAAAGGAGGTGCAGATGATTGGCAAAATCAAGAAGGGAAAATCCTTTGGTGGTTGTATCCGCTATGTGATGGGAAAAGACGATGCCAAAATCCTTGAATCGGACGGTGTGTTGCTTGGTACAAACAAAGAGATGATTGATAGTTTCAACTGTCAATGCCTCTTAAATCCGAAGATTAAGCAACCGTTAGGACACATTGCACTCAGTTTTAAGCCCGAAGATGCCCCACGATTAACCGATGAGTTTATGACTAAAATCGCATTGGAGTATATGGAACTGATGGGCATTAAGAACACCCAATTCCTTTTGGTAAGACATCATAACACTGACAATCCGCATTGTCATTTAATATATAATCGCATAAACTACGATGGCAAAGTAATCTCTTCGCAGAACGATTTTAAGAGAAATGAGATTGCCACGAAGAAGTTAAAAGACAAATACGGATTGACCTACGCTGAGGATAAGAGCAAGACCAATGTGAAGAAACTCCACGATCCTGAACGAGTAAAGTATGAGATTCATAATGCTGTCAAGGCTGCTTTGAAACGTAGTCGCACTTGGTGGGACTTGGGTAAGCAACTTCAAAAACAAGGCATTGGAATGACCTTCAAGATTAACCGAAGAACGGGCAAGAATGAAGGATTGAGCTTCACCAAAGATGGCTACACATTCAAGGCTTCCGATGTGAATAGGCAGTTCAGTTATTCAAAACTTGATGCTCAATTAAGTTGGGATATGCAGAAAATGCAGACCGAAATTGAGCCTAAACAGCAACCAATAAGGCAAGAAGCAGAGCAAAATTACAACCTTACCGACAGTCTTATTGAGGGCAATGGATTAGGCTTATTGACTCCAACGGATGTACCATCAGAGGAAGAGCAAACACCTTCTTGGCAGAAAAAGAAGAAGGACAAGAAGAAAAAGAATCAAGGAATAAGATTCTAAACAAACAATTTTTTCACACTTAAAACAACATTGATATGAGTAATAAAAACTTTAACCACAACGACAATGAGTCGTTTATGGAAGGCATCTATGGATGCATGGAAAGAATCGAAGCTGGTATAATCGAATTGCAAAAATCTAAGCAAAGCGATAGCAGTTCGGTGAATGATAACAGTGCTAATGATAAGTTAGTACAAGATTTAAAGGTTCTCATCAACGAGAACAATAAGCAGGGCTTTGAATATACGGAAGCCAAGATAAAGAAGTTTGCCGCTGCCGTAGTTCAGGATTTGAATATCCTTAATAATAATGTAAAAGACGCGAAATCTGTAATCGTTAAGGCCCAACCTTCAACGGGAATCTTAAACTCATTGAATGAGATTAAGACCAGCCAAGAGCAAAAAACAGATGAAGTTAAGACACTTGTTCAGAAGCTGAAGACAACCATTGAAGATGGTGTTCACAATTTCAAGCACCATAGAATTGGCTTTGAAACGCCATTTGTCTTTTGGACTATTGTGATAGAAACGATGCTGATTTTGGGGCTATTTACTTGGATAATAATATCAGAGAAACCCAACCAAGACCGCATAGATAACGACCTCAAATACCGCTATATCAAGATGAAAGGCGATGCTTCGGCTGAGCAGATAGCCACATTGGAGGACATCTTTGAACTCAACCGAGATAACCAAAAGATTGAGCAGATGCGAGAAGATGTAGAGACCTACGAAGAGGCTGTTCGCAAACAAGCTGCCCTTGCCGAGCAAGCACGATTGAAAGAGCAGGCTGCAAAGGAACAGGAATCCAAAGCCAAGTCTATAAAGGCAAAGCAGGAACAGTCAAATGACAACCCAAACAAGAAATCAAAACCGTGAGCCTATGGCAAGTATCAAGGTAAAGTTTCGCCCTTCGACAAATGAAAACAAGGAGGGAACAATCTATTATCAAATCATTCAGAATCGTGTAATCCGTCAGTTAAAGACGGATTACCGACTCTTTATGTGTGAATGGAATGAGGCAGAAAATACGATAATCATTACCAATAACGGCCGACAAAACTATCTGCAATCCATTGGGGAGCGCATAGATTGGGATATTAAGCGACTGCAATCTATCATCTCTCATTTGGAGAATAAGCGACAGCTATACACCGCTGATGATATAATCTCTACATTCCAGAAACAATCCAATGATCAATCGCTGTTCAATTTTACGCAGGGGGTTATTGCCCAATTACAGCAAATGGGCAAGCAACGTACATCGGAAACCTATCGTTGTACGCTCAAAAGTTTTATGCAGTTTAGAGAGGATGAAGATGTGCTATTGGAAGATATTGACTCTGATTTAATGATGATGTATGAGGCTTATTTACGAGGTCGAGGATTGACCAAGAACAGCACTTCATTTTATATGCGAATACTCCGAGCTGTCTATAATCGTGCAGTTGAAAAGGAGTTGACCGCCAATCGAAACCCTTTCAAACACGTTTATACAGGTATTGACAAGACCATTAAGAGAGCAATCCCATTAAAAGCAATCAAGCAGATTAAGAACCTCGACTTATCATTGCAACCATCATTGGATTTTGCAAGGGATATGTTTCTCTTCTCATTCTACACTCGTGGAATGTCATTCATTGATATGGCATATCTCAAGAAGAAAGACCTATCCAATGGCATTCTTTCCTACCGCAGACGCAAGACCGGACAACAACTCTTTATCCGTTGGGAGAAATGTATGCAGGAGATTGTAGATAAATACGATACAGATTACTACTGCCCATATTTGCTACCCATTCTCAAATATCCATACGATAGAAGCCAATATAAGAATATGCTTTATCGTACCAACAAGTCGCTAAAAGAGATTGCAAAGATGGTTGGGCTTTCTATTCCCTTAACTCTATATGTTGCTCGCCATTCGTGGGCAAGCATTGCCAAGAGTAAGAACATTCCAATATCTGTTATCAGTGAAGGGATGGGGCACGACTCAGAAATGACTACACAAATCTACTTGGCATCATTGGATAATGCCGTAGTTGACAGAGCAAATGCTCAGATATTAAAGGATTTGTAAGATAAGAGGATGTTTAGCAAAATGATTGCTCTCTATGTAAGAGATACTTAATTTACTGCAAAATTACGCAAAATAAAGCAACTAACACCATTTTGGAGCCAATAAAAAGGCTGACGGCCATATAATTGTGTGTGATTGTTTAGGAAAAATAGATTAGCAAAACGAAATATCGTCTAAAAATCAGCAAGTTCCGTCTGCTGTAGTATCTCTTACATAGAGAAGAAAGGTAACGGTATGGAGCTGATAGATAATATTAACAAGACCTTAAAAGGTGATTTTGTTACGGAGTTACGCAGTGGCAGTAAAGTGGCTATTGCGGCTTCGTGTTTTTCAATCTACGCTTTTGAAGAGCTGAAAGCACAACTCAAGGATATTGATGAGTTGCGTTTCATTTTCACATCTCCCACATTCGTTACCGAAAAAGCCAACAAGCAAAAGCGAGAGTTCTATATACCTCGTCTAAATCGCGAACGCAATCTATATGGTTCTGAGTTTGAAATAAAACTCCGCAATGAGCTATCCCAAAAGGCTATTGCCAAAGAGTGTGCCGATTGGATACGCCAAAAGGCTTGCTTCAAAAGTAATCGCACAGGCGAGAATATGATGGGCTTTGCTACCATTGACGATAAAGCCTATATGCCCATTACAGGGTTTACAACCGTAGAGTTGGGTTGTGAACGTGGCGACAATGCCTATACGATGATAAATAAGTTCTCGGCTCCGTTCTCTCAACAGTATCTATCGCTATTCGACCAAGTTTGGAACGACAATGCCAAGATGCAAGTGGTAACGGACAAGGTTTTGGATAACATCACCAATGCCTATAAGGAGAACGCTCCCGATTTCCTCTATTTCGTTACGCTCTATAATATCTTCCGTGAGTTTCTGGATGACCTTTCCGAAGATGATCTGCCCAATGAGGCAACAGGATTCAAGGAGAGCCAGATATGGAACAAACTCTATAACTTCCAAAAAGATGCTTGCCTTGCCATCATCAATAAGTTGGAGAAGTACAACGGCTGTATTCTTGCAGATAGTGTACAATTTCGCCATTGTCGGTCAAACGGATCATGATTCCCGACTTGCCTTCTTTGTTTACTTGATTCTTCCGAATGTAGAAAAGAATCTTAAATGTACTTTTGCTCATAATACCTCCTTTTTTTGCCTCTTTACCGAGGGTAAAAACTTTTAGCGGCAAAGAAATGATTAATAATTGAGTTATGAGCAGACACTTTGAAGACAACAAACGACAAATCAGCGACTTATCCTAAAAATCGTTACTAAAATCAATCGTCCTTTTTCAGTAACGATTTAGTAACGGTACTCTGTCCAAACGGGGCTTTTTTGTGTCTTTCGGATGTCCGAGGAGAGAAATAAAAAATCCCGTAAAACCTTGATTTTACGGGATTTGTCATACTTTGACCCCTTTTTGTCTTTGGGGTTCTGCGGAGAGAGAGGGATTCGAACCCCCGGAACCTCTCAGTTCAACGGTTTTCAAGACCGCCGCGATCGACCACTCTGCCATCTCTCCTTACTTTACAGGAAAAACATATCCTCCCGAAAAGCGTTGCAAAGGTAACTGATTTTTCGATATTACCAAATAGTTTCTGTTTTTTTGTCTACCTTTGTTATATGAAGGTAGTAACTCTCGGCATAATCTAAATAAATTTGGCTTCTGCTCTCATTTTTTCTACCTTTGCCGTCTCTTTTCCTGCTTTGCGCAGGTACAAGGCAGTTTTAGGGGTTGTTCCGGGTCCCGATCCGGGAAAAACGTTGTCAAAAAATGATATTCCTACAACTCTTTTGGACTTTTTTCAAAATCGGCTCATTTACCATAGGCGGAGGATATGCCATGGTCCCCATCATAGAAGAGGAGCTGGTGCGAAAAAAGAAATGGATCGACAGTTCGGAATTTGTCGATATTCTCGCTCTGTCCCAATCGGCACCGGGTATCTTGGCCGTAAACATATCGATCGTTACCGGCTACCGTATCCGCAAATTTACCGGAGCGGTAACCGCTACCCTCGGGACTGTCCTACCCTCGTTTATTATCATATTGCTCATTGCCATGTTTTTCAAGCAATTTCAGGACAATGAGGTAGTAGAGCGTATTTTCAAAGGCATACGTCCGGCCGTAGTCGCACTCATCGCTGCTCCGGTATTCAAATTGGGCAAGTCGGCCCGTATAACCCGTTATAATCTGTGGATTCCCATTGCTGCGGCCCTGCTCATCTGGCTGTTCGACTTCTCCCCAATATGGGTCGTATTGATAGCCGGTGCGGGAGGATATCTCTACGGGAACATCAAGAGAAAGAGAGGTGCACAATGATGTGGTGGCAACTATTCTACTCGTTTTTCAAAATCGGACTTTTCGGATTCGGCGGGGGGTACGCCATGCTCTCCATGATACAGGGCGAGGTCGTAACCCGACATGCATGGCTTACCCCGCAAGAGTTTACCGACATTATAGCCATCAGCCAGATGACCCCCGGCCCTATCGGCATCAACTCGGCCACATACATCGGCTATACCGCCACCGGCAGTATATGGGGAGCAGCATTGGCGACATTTGCGCTGGTACTCCCTTCGTTTATCGTCATGCTCATTCTGTACAAGTTTTTCATGCGTTACCACGACAGTCGGCCGGTAACCGATACGTTTGCCGGATTACGTCCGGCCGTTATCGGGCTCATTGCATCGGCAGCTCTCGTGTTGATGAATACAGAGAATTTCGGTTCTCCCGGAGAAGACTTCCGCCAATTCCTTTTCAGCCTCGGTATCTTCGCCGCCGTTCTTACCGCCAACTTTTTTTTCAGAGTCAACGCCATACTTCTAATTATATTGGCCGGCATCGCCGGATTCCTAATCTATTGAATCATGAATTACGAAGAAACGCTGCAATATCTCTACCGGCAACTTCCCGTTTTCCAGCAAGTAGGACAATCGGCTTATAAACCGGGATTGGGCAACAGTCTCGCACTCGACCGGCTGGTAGGTTACCCCCACCGCCGCTATGCCACCATACATATCGCCGGGACCAACGGAAAAGGCTCGACCAGTCATGTTTTGGCTGCCGTCCTGCAAAAGAGCGGTTACAAAGTGGGTCTCTACACTTCACCCCATCTCATAGACTTCCGCGAACGCATACGGGTCGACGGCGAAATGATTACCCGGGAAGCCGTACTCGAATTTGTCGACAAGTACCTCGAACCGAGTCGGGAAATCCACCCGTCGTTTTTCGAGCTTACCATGATGATGGCTTTCGACTACTTCGCTTCCCGCCACGTCGATGTAGCCGTCATCGAAACGGGTTTGGGTGGCCGTCTCGACAGCACCAATATCATTACTCCCCGGGCATGCGTCATTACCAACATAAGTTACGACCACATGGCCCAACTTGGACACACGCTCACCTCTATCGCCCACGAAAAGGCCGGTATCATAAAAAGCGGTATTCCCGTCGTCATCGGGGAGGCCGAAGGTGATGTACGACGTGTTTTCGAAGAGAAAGCCCGCGAAGAGTCGGCCCCCATATATTTCGCTCAGGAAAGCGACGTATTGACTTCTTGTCGACCAGACGAAAACGGACAATGGGCTATCGACAGCCGGGATTACGGATACCTCACCTATGAACTGGGCGGCCTGTGCCAAGAAAAAAATGCGGCAACCATACTCTGCGCCTTGCGCATACTGCGACAACAGGGGTTTGCCATAACG
>UMAO01056835.1_pt1 | contig 15867 bp, 14 predicted proteins | sample 1963741 | NCBI WGS metagenome assembly UMAO01 (sample SAMEA4835919, study PRJEB28245) | human gut metagenome | biome: gut microbiome; material: fecal sample | place: Denmark | collected 2008
GGCAGTGTGACGCTGAACAGCTGTGTGCCTGCGGCATTGCTTGCCGCTAACACGCGCGAACTGCCTGTATAAGCAAGGGACGTGGCTATGGTGTCTGTGACAGCGGACACCGCCTTGTCGATGGTGCAGACATGGTCATAATATTTGTTGAGCTGCTGCACCTGTGCAGCGGTCATCACGCCCGCACTCGAAGAGGTGGCGGCAGGGAGGGCAAAAGCATTGTTGATGCTTTTCAATTCCCCCGTGACCATGTTCAGGAGCGTGGCAGAAAATGCCACACTCACCTTGTTCACGTCCCCCAACTTGAAGTGCTGAATGACTTGCTTGGCTTCACCCAATTTGGCTTTCCAAGTTTTTAGGGCTGCGATGTTTGTGTTGCAGTTGGAAATGGAATGCTTTGCCTCTGTCATGTCCTCGGTGCAACTTGTAAGGTTCTGCACCTGTGCCGCAGACATCACCCCGGCTTGTGCGGTGGTGGCGGCTTTGAGAATTATGTTGTCCGCCTGTCGTTGCAGCACGCCACTTGCAGTATTGCCCTGAATGACGGACAGACAGACCTTGTCTGTGCCAACAGTTCCGAGGCTGATGCCCTGCAACAGCGTGGAGAGTTTCAAAAGATTGGCTTTCCAAGCCGTGAGGGACTGCAAGTCCGTGTTTGTTGCAGCAGCAGTGAGCAAGTCTGCCAAGGCTTGCAATATCACGCCCAAGTTCTCGGGGGTGATGGCGGCTTCGGTACTTAATGCCCGAAAAGCCGTGATTTGCTTGGTTATGTTTGTCGTGTTCATAAGTTGAGTTTTAAGTTTGGAGGTTATGAGGTTATAAAGTTACTTTGGTTGGATCGAGCTTGTCTGAAGCTGACTTTATAACCTTATAACTCCGAACTATTTAGTGATTGTATCTGAGGTACTTATCGTCCAAAGATTGGGCTACCACGCCCACAAATTCTTTGGCCATGTTGTCAGCAAGGAAGTCCCTTAGGTTCATGACGGAAGCATAATACTTGTGAGAAAACCAAGGCTTTTTCTTGCGCTTGCGCTCCCTGCCAATGTCTCCATTGTTGCCACGAGGGATTTCCTTACCCGTACCAAAGTTCTGCCAAAGTCCGTACTCTAAAAAAGACTGACTTAGTCCGAGTTCCATGAACCGCCCGTCGGCACGGAGCGGTAACGACTTGGGCGAAGCGAGCAAGGCGCCTGTGTCAATCACATCGAGCAAGGTCATTTGCTCTTTCCATATTTTGAGCATGGTTTCGTTGAAAGCCGTGACGAACTTTTCGCGTTCGGAAAAGGCACGTTGCTCGGCATCATTCGTTGTTCCACTCATCGGCATTGTATCTTAAATCCGTAAACGTGTCCACAGCAATTTGGAAGTAGGCACAAGCGCAGCCCGAAAAGAAATACTCGTTCATCTCGTTGAACGTGATACGTTCATCGAGGTAAATGCACGATTGTTCTAATCGTGTCCGTTCAAGAATGAGTTGGCTCATGAATTGACGAAACACTTCTCTGAGTGTTTCCATGCAGCTGAGCCTTGCCTCCATGTCATCAATGGCATGGCGCATGGCAAGAAAGATGGTTTTCACGCGCCTTGTGCGTGGGGTATTGGCGAGTGCGATATAGCCTTGGCTCATGTCGCTCACACAGACAAAAGCCGTGGTGCTTTGCATGGTTTGAAGCGCCTCTTCAAAGCCTTCCAAACCCGACACACGGGCAAAGGCAAAGCCTTGTGCGGTGGCGAACTTGTTGCGGGCCGTGAGGTCACGGAAGAAGTTTGTGGCATTCCAATTGAGATTTGATTTCATAAGGTGACATGATTAGATATTTATTACTATCTTTGCGATGTGAGGGATGGGGCAACCTTAAGAGACCCGCTCTCATTCCAGCCAAGGCATTTGCTTTGGCTTTTTTATTTAAGTTGGTTACGTAGTTCTTGTGCTTCTTGTGCCTTGGCATCAAGTTCCGTCAAGGCACGCCAGCAATCCATTTGCAGAATGGCTGCCTCCTTGGTGATGTCGCCTCCTGTGAGCGCACGGATTTGTGCGTTCATCGCCTGTCGGAGTTCCTCTCCGACCCCCAAATCAGCACTCCCCAAGAGATTGCTTTTCTCTTGGGGTATGTTGGTGAAGAAATGTGGGAACATACGGGTGAAGTTCGCTTTGACAGAAGCGAACCAATAAAATACAGAAAGCAGTTCTGCTTTCTCCAAACAAGTTTTGTCCGAAAGTTTCGGATAAAGCAAACGCGCCATCTCCGCAAGGCATTCCATGCTTTGCGTATGCAGAAAACCTTGGTAATAGTTCTCGCAAGCGAGATAGTCCTCAAAGGGGACGGCTTGCAAATCGGCATTTACTGCCGATGCACCGCCAATGACAGAAATGCGCACAGGCTTGGGAGCAAAGCTCTCCAAGAAAGCCAATTGTTGCGCAGCAAAGGTGATTTGCCAATCGGCAAGCACCACTTGGCGTTTGCTCTTTCTGTCCTTGACCAAACAGGAGTGTTTGTCTGCATGACAGAGCACAACAATTTCAGCCCATTTGCAGACGCAAAGGGCTAACACCTCATTCATCGGCAAATCGCGTGCGACTTGTCGGAAGAAAAAACGGAGTTGATAGTCGGACAGTTCCGACCATGACTTGGGCAGGGATATAGAAAATGCTTCCATACCGCGAAAGTATGAAAGCATTGAATGGGGAGAAAAGACAACAATCTATCCCTTCTTGAAATTATCAAAGAACTTTATTTTAAGAGCAAGGGCAACAGACATCTTCTCTTCGGGCATTTCACCCTCCAAAACCAATATGGTTTTCACCTTATTGTGCTCCACTCTTACAGATTGCTCTGCATTTAATATAGCTTTGTATTTTACACATTGGTAAATACCACGCAAGATGTCAGCTTTATCTGATATAGCAGATTTTATTTCAACCGCAATTTGTGTTTTATCTTTCAAGCGAAAGTAAACATCAAGTCTGTCACCAGAAAGAAGTCCGTATTCCATAGACTTAAAATCAACATTTCTAATGCCGATAGACTCTGGATTATCATAAATAAATTGTTTGAGTTCTTTGTGGCGAGGTCCTTCTGAACCATTCCTTGAAAACGCACCTTTACGAATGACGTTTTCATCAGAACTATTGTCTGGTATTTTATAAGGTTTTAGTCCTAACTTATTGAGGACTAAATCCCATTTCCCATAGCGTTGAGCATCTGCATTGACTTTTTGAACAACTTCCTTTTTCCCTTCAAAACTAAGTTTGTTATAGTTTGGTTCTACATAATCGAAGCCGTGTTCAGGAAGTCCTGATTGTTTAGATTTAACTAATCCATTTAGAGATGGGACATTCTTAAATCCTTTTTCTTTACGTAGTTCTTCAAAAATATCATGAATTAGACCAAGAACACGACCTATCCTATCTGTCTTATGTCCAACCGCTTTTGACAAGTCACTATAATAATGCGCTTTGTTGTCATTGCTCGATTTAGCCCAATAAACAAGCACTGGTATCATTTTTTGTGCCCATTGTGGATTTTTGTGCGTGTCATCGTGCAACAATTCTAAGTATCTTGGATTTTTCATTCGCTTTTACAGATTTGTTTTGCACGACAAATATACTATATTAGAACCAATACCCACCTTTTCTTTTATCATTTTTGTACCCATGATTTTCAAAGAGAGCAGCGGTTTCCGACTGCTTCCACTCCTCAAAAATGCCATCGGGAGCATTGCGGAGGGAGTTCACGACCTCAATGCAAGATGGTATGGGGACGTCTCCTTCTTCCCGTAACATATACAGTTCAATTGCGAAGATGTGCCTCCATGCACGCTTGTAGTGCGGTACAGATGGGGTCTCGCCCCATTTGCCCAATAGCTCTGCTTGGCGCAGAGTCGCCAAGAGTTCACAGGAGAAGAAATCATGCGCCAATCGTTCCTCGATGGCAATGAGTTTAGTATGCAGTTCCTGATAACGCTGCCAAATGTGGTCGGTGCTGCCGAGTTTCCGAGGCAGATCCAACCACGGGTAAAGCGTTTGCTCAAAGTATTGGCATGGGTCGCTTGTCGCCCATGCTTCCGTATTTGCCAACAAGGGAAGCAAGACAGAAAGCGTGTCGTCACGCATTTTCTCCAATGACAGGAGCAAGCGTTCCACGCGCTCCTTACTGGCAGGGGCTATATTGGTGTTTGAAACAACACCAAAGCCATTGGGCGTAAGCACCAAATCCAGCTGTGGCACGGCATGGAGCATGGCTTCTGCCACCACAGCCATACGCGCATAATGCAACAACTTGTTGTTGGCATCGCGAGTGGGCAAATCCGTTAGGACTGCCTCAGAGAGGAACGTGGTCGTAAGCCACGCTTCCGCCACCTCCAAGTGCGGAGCAATTTTATCAAAGAGCAAGGTCTCGCCTTGCACAGACTTCAGCACATTCGGCACGAATTGCAGAAGCACATTGTTATCGGATATCAGCTGGCTCATGCGTTTTCAGTATTAGGGGTTACACTCACCTGTTTGGCATCCTTGTTCTCGTCCAACGTGGTGAGTTGGATAAATGGACAGTCGGGATAAGCCCCGTCCCATTTGTTAAACCTTATAATCAATCGGTGCACATTAAACAAAAGGTCGTGATACGGCTTTTGCAAGGCTTGTGCAATCGTGTAAAGCTCGCGCTTGTCGCTGCCCGAATTATTCGTCTGCGATTTGCCCGGCACAGAACCCACAAGGTTTGAGTGAACACGCATGGTAAAGCACGTCATGTTCACCGCCTCGATGATGTCCGTAGCCCAGTCGCCACCCTCCTTGTCCGTTTCAATCTTGTTAATCACCACATCATGCTGTTCCTCCCCATTGGGAGACACATAAAACTCCGAGAAAAGCACCTTGCCCGAGTTCTCCATGCCCGTGAGGAAATTGATGATGTTGTCCTTTTCCTCGTTTACTCGCTCCTGTTGCTTCACGCGGTCGGTAATGCCCTCCGCCTTGAAGATGTTGCTCCAAAACGATTTGGCAATCTCTATGTGGTACTTGATAGGTGCAGAGTTTTTCAGTTTCGCTTCCTTCGCCACCCCAATGAGTTGCTTGATGTTGTACCACTTACCCTTGAAGAGCGAGGCATAATAAGGAATGGGATAATACGTGCTGTCAGGTGTCGGCACACGGCTGACCACGGCAAACTTGCGTTTGCCCTTTTTCACCTGTGCTTGCAAGTCCGTCCAAGGACTTTGCGGGTTGAGCAGTGGAATCACCTCCACCTGTTCCGCTCGCACCGAGTTGCGCCAATTCGCGTACAACACTTGTGGTATCACGCCCTCCTTGTTGGCAGGGGCAAAGCGAACATAGCAAGCCTCCTTGCGCAGCACCCTTACCACCTTGTTGCCTTGTTCATTGAGAATTATCACGCTCACGGCAAAGCCGAAGTGCTTGAAATCCTGGCAAACACCGAGAAAATAACTCGCCATGTCATTGTCGAGGAAAAACTCCTCCACCTCGTTCACTACTTTCCGTTTGCACCATTCATCAGTCTGGTACACCAGTCCCGATCCATAGCACACCTCCGCATTGAACATCTGGCAAGTGCTCAATGTCTCATCACTCTCAATCAGATTGATAATGTCATACGGCATTTGGTCGTCCGCTCCCCAAGGCATATAGCTCACCTTGTCGCTCACGTGGCGCGGTGAAATCTCCTCCGCCTCCTTGAAAACTTCGCTGCTCTTGGTGGTAAACGCTGCTGCGGCATGATAGCCGGGCAGATCGTTCACGCCTGTTATGTGTAAGTAATTGAAATCGGTCATTTTTGCAATGTTTTGTGGCAAAGTAACAATCATCTTCCTTACAAAGAAAAGACATAGTATAAGTCTTGTTACAGGATTAAACATATTGCGTTTGACGCAATATGTTTTGCAAAAAACCTATCTATAGAGGAAGAACTTGCAATAATTATGTTAACTTTGCGACGTTATAAATAGACGATATGATGACGAATAATAACATGCCAGATATAAACCGCATTAAAGTGGTGTTGGTAGAGAAAAAGAAAACCAACAAATGGTTAGCTGCAACTTTAGGTAAAGACCCTGCAACTGTTTCTAAATGGTGCACAAACACTTCACAACCCGCCTTGGATATGTTGGTAAAAATAGCCAACGCTTTAGATGTTGATGTAAAGGAACTCATCAATTCTTCAAAAGAGAATGTAAGGCTTGTACGAGTTATGTAATACTTCATTGATATGGCTAAAAAAAAGAAAGAACTTAATACACCCGGGCTATTTGACGAGCCTAAAGATGCCAAAACGCTACGATTGGAGAATGTACATAACCTGTACACATTCCTCTATGAAGCCTGTAATATTTTACGCGGTCCAGTAAGCCAAGACAATTTCAAAGATTACCTCACGCCATTGCTCTATTTCAAACGCATAAGTGATGTGTATGATGAAGAAATGAATGCGGCACTTGCCGAAAGTGGAGGTGATGAGGAATATGCTTCATTCCCAGAACAACATAGGTTCGTTATTCCTGATGGTTGCCATTGGAATGATGTGCGTGAACGCTCTGAAAATTTGGGCGCAGCCCTTGTTGGTGCTATGCGTGGCATAGAATTAGCCAATCCCGACACCCTATATGGCGTGCTATCCATCTTCTCCGCACAAAAGTGGACAGATAAGAAGAATTTGAGCGACGAGAAAATTCGCAATTTGATAGAGCATCTCAGTACAAAACGCTTGGGCAACAAAGATTATCCCACCGACCTCATGGGCGATGCGTATGAAATATTGCTCAAGAAGTTTGCCGATGATAGTAAAGCCAAGGCAGGTGAGTTTTACACCCCCCGAAGTGTGGTTAAACTCTTGGTGCGTATTCTCGATCCTCAACCAGGTGAAACCGTTTACGACCCTGCTTGTGGTTCGGGCGGTATGCTGATAGAAGCTGTAAACTATATGCATCACGACAACCTGTGTTGTGGTGCTATCTTTGGGCAAGAAAAGAATGTGACAAGTTCAGCCATCGCCAAAATGAACTTGTTTCTGCATGGTGCGAGCGACTTCAACGTGATGTCGGGCGATACGCTGCGCGATCCCAAGATTCTACAAGGGGGTGAAGTAGCCAAGTTTGACTGTGTCATAGCCAACCCTCCCTTCACCCTCAAAAAATGGGGAAGCACTGAGTGGAGTGCCGATAAATATAGTCGCAATATATGGGGTACACCAACCGACGCTTGTGGCGACTATGCTTGGATTCAGCACATGGTGTGCAGCATGGCACGTGGCAAGGGACGTATGGCTGTGGTGATGCCACAGGGTGTACTCTTCCGAGGAAACGAAGAGGGACGAATCCGCGAAAAACTGGTGCATAGTGACTTGATAGAAGCCGTAGTTACTTTAGGAGAAAAGATATTCTACGGAGCAGGGCTTTCACCTTGCTTCTTGATACTCCGCAGCATGAAACCTGCCGATCATAGCGCTCGCGTACTGATGGTAGATGGCAGTAAAATACTCACCATTCGTCGTGCACAAAACGAATTGACCCCCGAGAATGTAGACCGTCTTTATGAACTCTACAAAAACTATGAAGATGTAGAGGACTTTTCAAAAGTGGTTACTCTTGACGAAATTGCTGCCAAGGGGTATGACCTTTCACCGCAGAAATATGTGTCGTATCACAAAGAAGCCATAAAGCCTTATGCCGAGGTGCTTGCCGAATTTAAGGAGGCCCTTGCCGAAGTGGAGCTACGTGAACAGGAGTTCAAACAACTAATCAACGCCTAAGATAATGAGCAAAAAATACATCAACCCAACCGAACAAATCACGCTTGAAGACTTGAAGTCATTTCTTTGGGGCGCGGCCACTCGCTTACGTGGTTTGATTGATGCCACGGGTTACAAAGAATTCATATTTCCTTTACTATTCTTCAAGCGTATCAGCGATGTATATGATGAAGAATACAATGGGTATGTCTGTGAAGCAGGTGCCGAATATGCCCACGTGCAAATTCAAGAGAGTGCCATTCAAATACCCGATGGTGAACATTGGAACGATGTGCGCCAAGTGACCGAAAACGTGGGACAACGTCTTGTTCAAGCCTTTACCGCCATTGAGCAAGCCAACAAAGGTAAGGAAATTGATGGCAGAATTGTAGGTGGTTTAGATGGTATTTTTGGTCCTAAAGACAAATGGACCAATAAAGCCATCATGCCCGATCATGTTGTCACCTCACTGATAGAAGATTTTTCGCGCTACAACCTTTCGTTGGCGGCTTGCCCTGCCGACGAGATGGGGCAGGCTTACGAATATCTGATAGGGAAATTTGCCGATGATGCCGGCAACACCGCACAAGAGTTTTATACCAACCGCACGGTAGTGACCTTGATGGCCGAAATTCTTCAACCCAAGCCCAACGAAAGCATCTACGACCCCACCTGTGGTTCAGGTGGTATGTTAGTGAAGTGCTTAGACTACCTTCGCCAAAAAGGTGAACCCTGGCAAGGCGTGAAAGTATTCGGGCAAGAAATCAACATCTTGACCAGTGCCATCGCACGCATGAACTTGTATCTTAATGGAGTGCAAGATTTCTCTATTGCTTGTGCTGATACGCTTGAAAATCCCGCCTTTGTAGATGGCAGCCAACTACGAAAGTTTGACGTAGTGTTGGCCAATCCTCCGTATTCTATTAGCCAATGGAATAGAGAGAAGTTTATGAGTGATAAGTGGAAACGTAATTTCTTGGGAACTCCCCCGCAAGGGAGGGCTGATTATGCTTTCTTTCAACACATTCTTGCCTCTATGGATGAAGACACGGGGCGATGTGCTATATTGTTTCCTCATGGCGTACTATTTCGAGACGAAGAAAAGGAAATGCGCACTAATCTAATAAAAAATGATGTTCTAGATTGTGTGATAGGTCTTGGTCCTAATCTTTTCTTTAATGCATCTATGGAGGCTTGTATCGTTTTGTGTTGCAATAATAAGCCTGATAACCATAAAAATAAGGTCTTGTTTATAGATGCAAAAAATGAAGTCACGAGAAAGAACGCAGAAAGCTATCTTGAAAAAAAACATATAAAGCGTATTGTCGACACTTACAGAGAATACCAAGAAGAGAATGGCTTTTCTGCAATTGTATCGATAGAAGAAATCTTATCTAATAAATCCTTGATAAGTATTCAGAGTTATGTAACTGCTAAATCTAATTGTGAAATATTGAATTTAAGCGATAGTTTTGAGAGTTGGATTACGCAATCTCATAGAACACACATTGAAGTCAATAATTTATTAAAACTATTATAATTATGGGCACTGCTAAGTTTGGTGATGTAGTTCGAGAAGTAAAAGTAAACGTGAATCGAACGAATAACCCGTATCAGTATTATGTTGCTGGCGACCACATGGACTCTGAAGACCTAACAATACATCGCTTTGGTAATTTTGCAACTGATGATGTCGGACCAGCCTTTACTCGTATATTTAAGCCAGGTCAGGTGTTATATGGCTCACGCCGTACTTATCTTAAGAAAGTTGCAGTAGCTGATAGAGAGGGAATATGTGCAAATACAACATTTGTGCTTGAATCTAAAGACGATAGTATATTTGATAATCGTCTTCTACCTTTTCTTATGCTTTCGGAAGGGTTTACCCAATGGTCAATATCCCATTCTAAGGGCTCTACAAATCCTTACGTTCTATTTTCAGACCTTGCCTCTTATGAATTTGAGCTTCCGTCCATAGAACAGCAACGTATTCTTGCAGACAAATTATGGGCCGCCTATCGTCTTAAAGAAAGCTACAAAAAACTTCTTGCCGCCACTGATGAAATGGTGAAATCGCAATTTATCGAGATGTTCGGAGACCCAGTTACAAACGATAAGAAATGGGAAACGCAGCCAATACAAGAGATTGCACCAGAAAAGCCAAGTAATGATTTACAAGAAGGAAATGTATGGTTGCTCAACCTTGATATGATAGAGCCCAATACAGGTCGTGTCATAGAAAAAGTATATGTTGATAGTAAAGAATTGCTTTCGGTTTCACCATTTGATGAGGGGAACGTTCTCTTCTCAAAATTAAGGCCTTACCTCAATAAAGTAGTTATACCAAATGGCAAAGGTTATGCAACAACTGAATTGCTACCTCTGCGCCCCAATGGAAAGAAGTTAAACAAAACTTTCTTCAGCTATTTATTGAGGAGCGATGAATTTGTCACATATGCTAATAGCATAGCAACAGGTACAAAGATGCCAAGAATGCCGCTAACAAGTTTGCGAAAGTTTGAATGCATCTTACCTCCCATGGAGCAACAACAGCAGTTTGTAGCGATAGCTGAACAGTCCGACAAATCAAAATATAACGAATATAAATCATAAAATCTATTATAACTATGGCAAATTTCAATGAGAGCAATACCGTAGAGGAAATGCTCATTCATGCAGCAAAAAAAAGCGGTTGGAATTTCGTAAAATCGCAAGACATACCACGAAGACCAGATGAGGTTTTAGTGGCTGAATGGCTGAAAGAGGCACTACTAAAGCTTAACCCTATAACAGGAGACCAGGCAGAACAGGTTATTCACAAGTTAAGAGCAGCTACTTCAATTGCAAACAATGTAGAAGCTACGATTACAAATAACGAATTGTTCCGTGACTTGCTATTTGAGAATAATAGCTGGCCTTTTGGCGAAGATGGTGAGAATATAGCTATTAGGTTTTTCAGCAGCAAGCCAGAAGAGAACCACTGCGTAGTGACTAACCAATGGGAGTTTCCTCGCCCAAGCAGAGAGGGTGGCAAAAGGCTTGACCTCGTGTATATAATAAATGGCATTCCATTAGTGATAGGTGAAGCCAAAACCGCGGTGAATTCTTCTGTTACATGGGCAGATGGCGCAGGTGACATCATACACTATCAAAAGAGCATACCCGAGATGTTCGTAACCAATGTATTGTGCTTTGCTACTGAAGGTCGTGAATTGCAATATGGTAGTATTGGTTGCCCTATAGATAAGTGGGGGCCTTGGTTTGCTGACGAAGATCGTCGTCATGGACAACTTGCAGACGTAGAGCATAACAGCATTTCGCTGCTTTCCCCCATGCGCTTACTTGACATCTACCGTTTCTACACTGTGTTTTCTGGAACAAGTAACGGTACAAAAATAAAAATTGTATGCCGTTACCAGCAATATCTGGGAGGAGAAGCCATCGTACAACGCGTAATGAACACTTTTGAAAAAGGGAAAGGACCAAGAAAAGGCTTGATTTGGCACTTTCAAGGTTCGGGTAAATCATGGCTCATGGTATTTGCTGCGCAAAAGTTGCGCAAGCAACAAGTTTTGAAAGCCCCGACTGTACTGATTGTAGACGATCGTGTAGACCTACAAAACCAAATCATGGGTGATTTTACGCGAGCCAACATACCCAATGTTGAATTCATCAACTCCAAAAGCGAACTCGAAACGAAGATTCAACAAAGGAAAATACTTATTACCACGATCTTCAAATTCGGCGACTTAGACGACAATGAGAAAATAGATGATAGAAGTAACATCATCTTGCTGATGGACGAAGCACACCGTACACAAGAAGGTGATTTGGGAAAGAAGATGCGCACGGCATTGCCTAATGCATTCTTCTTTGGTCTGACGGGAACTCCAATTAACCGCCATGATCATAATACTTTTGCTTGTTTTGGAGCTGAAGAAGATGAATATGGTTACATCTCAAAGTACACTTTCCAAAATTCAATTGAAGATGGCGCTACGCTTGAATTAAATTTCAAGACAGTGCCCGTAGAGATGCACTTAGATGAAGAAAAGTTACAAGAAGAGTTTAACGCACTAACCGACCAAATATCTGAAGAGGATAAGCAAGAATTGGTGCGCAAGACAACTACAGAGGCATTCTTTACAGCAGAAAAGCGCATCAAAAATGTATGTAATTATATCGTAGACCATTTCAGAAAGAACATAGAGCCTACGGGAATGAAAGCACAAGTAGTGGTGTATAATCGCGATTGCTGCGTAAAATACAAAAAAGCAATTGATAGCTTGTTAGGAACCGACAATGAAACTGCCATTGTAATGCACACCGATGGAGACAAGTCTGATACCTACAAGGACTATAAGCTAAATCCGCAGCAAGAACAAAAGTTACTGAATAGTTTCCGAGACCCTCTATCCCCCTTGAAGTTTGTCATTGTCACAAGCAAACTGCTAACAGGATTTGACGCTCCTATACTTCAATGTATGTACCTAGACAAACCTATGAAGAACCACACGCTACTACAAGCCATTTGTCGTACAAATAGAACGTACAACGAAAACAAGAAGTGCGGTATAATTGTGGATTTTGTGGGTATATTTGATAATGTGGCAAAGAGCTTGGCATTTGATGAGGAGAGCGTAAAAACAGTCATTAAGAACATGGATGAAATCAAGAAATTGGTTCCAACATTCATGGACGATTGCATCAAGTTTTTCCCAGGTGTAGATCGCACAATCGGAGGTTGGGAAGGTCTTACTGCCGCACAGCAATGCTTAAAAGAAGATAAAGTAAAGACCAACTTCGCGCGTCATTTTGCCAGATTAGCAAAGGCTTGGGAAATAGTTTCACCAGACCCATGCTTAAAAGATTATCAAGACGATTATACATGGTTGGCACAAGTTTATCAAAGTGTACGTCCTGTGAGCGGTGGCAATCTTATTTGGACACTTCTCGGAGCCAAAACCATTGAGATAATTCATAAGAATATCGATAAAATAGATATAGGTAAACCTTTGGAAGATCTTGTGGTAGATGCCGATATTATAGACTCTATTCTAGATGACGAGAAGAAAGTACAAAAGAAAATTGTTGAAATAGAGAAAATGCTGAAGTTGCGTTTGGGAGACCACAAAGGTGATCCCAAATATAAGCAGTTTGCAGAAAAACTTGACGAACTCCGTGAACGTCTCCAGCAAAACCTCATATCAAGCATTGATTTTTTGAAACAACTTCTTGAACTTGCAAAGCAATTGCTTGAAGAGGAAAAGAAAGTTGACAAACCTGAAGACAAGCGTGCTCAAGCGCGAGCTGCCTTGACCGAATTGTTTCAAAGCATCAAGACAGAAGAAACCCCAATCATTGTAGAGCAAGTAGTAAATGATATTGATAATGAGGTTGTAAAAATAGTTCGCCAATTTACCGATGCATTTAAGAGCGTTACAGCTCGTCAAGAAATTCGGAAAAAGCTTCGTGCTATTCTTTGGATTAAATACCAGATAAAAGATAATGATGTCTTTGAAAAGGCTTATCAATATATCGAGATGTATTATTGATATGTTTTTGACAACATAAACCAAAACCGCTCAATCAGCAGGAATATAGCATGATTGAGCGGTTGAAATATTATCTCCACAGAGGTTGATCTTGCCAATTATGTGGGAAACCCATGGCAGCAACGTCTATATTAGGGTATTCAACAAATAAATCTCGAAGTTTCTCTCTGAACGTATTGCTTGGATTGATGATGTCAAGCAAATACGTAATCAAGCACAATACATAGTAGACCTTATTGTTGGAAGAGTTTGGAATAGAAACAAAAGGATAAGTAGTTCGCCTTGGAACAATTGGGCGAATGCCCAAAATCTTATTCCATAGACGACTATGATGTGCACAAATATTGCGTATGTATGTAATAGCATGTAGCCAAGAAACCATCACGCTATCTGCGACACCAAAATAACGTGCAATTGTACGCTTACTCACACCATCTTTCAAGTTGCTATAAAGCAGTGACAAAGTTCCCAAAGACGTAATTTCCAATGTTATCCAACTTGGGGGGAAGTGGTCCGTGTATTTTACCTTGAATGCGGTAACAAAATCCTCATCGCTCCTTGAATATTCTTCATCAATTTTTGAAAGTGTCTTAGCGTGCTTTGCAGGATTTTTGAAGAGAGAGGAATCAGTAAACCATAAGCCATCATAATTGTGTGACATTACATAAGCTATTTGCGTACGTACAGCCACCTCTATTTTCGATATTTCAGAAAGTATCAAAGAACGGAGTTTTGCATCAAATTTGTAAATCGAATATGCGTGCTCAAATAATGCACCAGACTTAAAAATATGATTTTGCTTGTCAGCTAAGAGCGGATACCAATATCCACTCATTCTGTAATAGCTTATGTTTTGAAGCAATTGTTTTGCTCGCATTTCATCATTGAATTGCAAGCCACGACTTTTCAATATTTCAATTTGTTCATCAAAAGTTTTGATGGTTTTGGTGTATGGAATCCGAGACATAAACGTGTATAAACAAAAATAACTCACCCTGAGCGCGCTGTTCTAACGGGAAGCGGGGTGAGTATGTTGCTGCAAAAGTACAAAGTATTTTTGAATAATACAAATTTAAGAATTAAAATTTCACATAAACACCTCCAACCCATTTATTTCAGACACGCACACATCTCTCAGCTGCCGGATCTCGTTGCTATCCAGCAGTTTCATTCTTCGCGTGCCTTTGTAGAAATCATAGCGGAGAGAGATACAGCGGTGCCAACATTGGATTTCACCCGAGCGCGTCCATAGTTTGACGTCTACGGGTTCAGGAGATTGGAGCATACGTTTGAGCGTGGTGATGTGAATAGCGTGGGGCATTAGTCAAAACTATTGTTATAGATGGAGTTGAAGATATTGCGCTTGCGAGTGAAAGTTAGGACAGGCTGTTGGCGAACAGGTTTCCACTTGAACTTCACGGAACAGTTGGCGGTAGTGGCATCCGAAAGCTCGCTCTCAATGTCCGTGATGAGAATGGAAGTGCCCGACGGATAGTCGGGAGAGATGAGAAACAAGGTATGAGATTGCAGGGCGTAAGTCACGTGCTTGGCTTGCAGGTATGAGAGAGCGGAAGTTTCGCTCTCATACTCAACCTCCGTATTGTCATCGTAAGAGGAACTCTGCCCACAACAAATGGCGGTGCTGCGATCAAAGGAAAGTTTGCGCTTGGTCTGAGCGGTAAGATAGAGTGTATCGTAAACGTTGAAGGCATTGTAATAGTAGAGCGTAAGTGTGGGTGGCTCGCCTGTAAAGAAGAGCGTGAAAGTCCGTGCACCTCGATAAAGGGTGACGGACAACAACTTGCCCTTGGTGTCTTGGGGCAACTGGGCAAGTAGGTCATCTTCGTTCAAATCCTCGAAGCAAAGGTCAAATTGCTTGGAAGCGATGGGCAAAGCAGAGACGGAGAGCGAAATGGGTTGGCTTTCCCCTTCGGGCTGAATGACAAACAACGTGGAGCACTGCCCTGTTTCATCGGGGAAAACAAAATACTGCAAATCAATCTGAAAGTCGTGCGGTACGAGACGCACAGCATGAGGCGTGAGAAAATGCGATTGCAAGAACTGCTTGCAGTCCGCATTCTGAATTTGCGGTTTGCAGTAAATTAAGGTAAATTCGCCCAAAGTGAAGTCATTTCTGTCCACCTGCATACGGAAACTACACGCGGCATGAACGAGCGATTTCTCCTCCATATAGCTCTCGATGATAGAGCGGAGGTCATAGATGCTCGCCTTTCCACCATAGGCATAAAGTGTGGTAGAGAAGATAGGATCTTCACTGCGGTTGATATAGATTGACAAGTACACAGAACTGCCATGAAAGTCGGAGATGGTGAACACATCGGGAATGGAAGAAGTGAAGCTATACCCTTGGGGATTATAATTGTACTGCATAAACGATCGGAAACTAAATAACCCTCGCAATATCGCACAAACCTCGGGTTACGGAAAAGACCGCCCTTTCGGGCGATCCTTTCTTTCAGCTTCAAGCCGTAGCATTGGCTCTCTTGCGTGTAGTGCGCTTGGCGGCAGGCTTTCTCGTGCGCTTGGGTGTGGTGGTAGGAGCGGCA